>WNFU01000266.1_pt1 | contig 69722 bp, 66 predicted proteins | sample 5400121 | NCBI WGS metagenome assembly WNFU01 (sample SAMN13153360, study PRJNA577476) | soil metagenome | isolation source: 100 cm soil or saprolite under grassland replicate 1 | place: USA:California | collected 2016-06-15
TCGACGGGACGGCGGGGAGCGGCACGATCGAGCCGAACTTCGCCCCGTCGCCCGCGAACTCGAACCCGGTGACGTAGTGCTCGAAGCCGTCGTGGTAGGCGGCGAGCGTGGTGGTCCGGACCAGCTGGACCGTCCCGTTGGGAGACACCAGCGCCCCGCAGGCGAGCGCGGGACCGGCACCGAGCGCGAGCACGAGCGCGACGGTGGAGCCCGCCAGCATCCCTCTGCGCATCCAGGACCTCCCTTCCTCGGGGCCGGAGGGCGGCGGGGGTCGCCCGCGGCCTCGAGCCGGCCCGTTCGACCTCTCGACTCAGATCGCGATCCGTCCTCCGCCCCGGCGTTCGCGCGCTGCCACGACGACCATCACGGCCAGCAGCGCCACCGCCGCGGCGAGCGCCCACAGCAGGCCGGCGGACGCCGACGCCGCCGGGGTCTCGTGGGAGCTCAGGCCGGCGTCGACCGGGGACGGGGATCCACCCCGGACGTTGAGCGCCAGGTCGTAGGTCAGGTCCCCGGCGTCCGTGTCCAGCTGGAGGAACGACAGCCACATGCCGGTCGAGGGCAGCCACTTCATGCCCCGGTCGGAACGGAGGTCCGCCAGCAGGCCGGAGGACGCCGCCTCGCTCCGGGCCAGCCGGATCCCGCCCTTGTGGGTCCCGCGAGCCGTGCTCCCCACGGGCACCGGCAGCATGTTCGGCCGGTCGTCGGTGAGCAGGAAGACGTCGGCCTCGATCCGCTGGGAGGGACGGGCGCCGAGCCCCAGGATCCGAAGCGGGACCCAGGGCCGGTTCGTCGGGATCACCAGGTGGATGGGGATGGCGTCGCCGAGCTGCTCGCCCCGCGCCGCCGCCTTCTCCGCGTCGAACTGCACCGCCATGAAGATCGGGCTCCGGTTCGCGTAGAAGTCGAGCACCTCGGGGGCGTCGGGCGGGAGCACGAACCCGTGGTCCGCCGCCCACTTCCCCACCGCGAACCCGCCGCCCTTCAACACCGTGAGGTGCAGCGAGTCGATGTCCTTCTCGATGATGACCTGGGCCGGAGCGGACGTGGATGGCGCCGGAACGCCGGCGAGCGCCTCCCTCACCGGGGGCTGGACCTCGATCTCGAGGCGCTGGAGGGTCCAGTCCCCGCCCCGGATCAGCCTGGACGGGATGGCCGGCAGGGGGACGATCGAACCGAACTCCGCGCCGCCGCCCACGAACTTGAACCCGGTGACGTAGTGCTCCACGCCGTCGTGGTAGGCCGCGAGCGTGGTGGTCCGCACCAGCTGGACCGTCCCGTTGGGGGACACGAGCCCCCCGCAGGCGAGCGCGGGACCCGCACCGAGCGCGAGCACGAGGGCGGCCGTGGAACCGACGAGAAGGGCCCGTCTCCGCATGGAGGTCTCCTTCCGTTGCCTGATTCCGGCTTCGACGGAACGGCGGGGCGTCCGCGTTCCCGAACGTCCCGGATCCGGCGGGAAAATCGTCCCTTGCGTGGTCGGGCATTCGCTGCCATCCTCCCCTCACCACATCCGAGGAGGCCGGGGACGATGCGGATTCGAAGCGCGCTCGTCGCGCTGGCGGTGAGCCTGTTCGTGCTGGGGACGGCCGCGCTGCCGGCGGCGGCCGCGGATCCCTCGGTGACCCTCGGGGCAACCCCGTCGATCGTGCCCGTCGGCGGCAGCGTCGCCCTGGCCGGCCACATCACCCCCTGGCGCCAGGGCGAGACCGTCCGCCTCGTGACCTCCGGGGGAAGGGTCCTGGCGGAGACCACCACGAAGGCCCAGGGCAAGTTCTCGTTCTCCATGGAGCCCCGGGAGACCGTGACCGTCCACGCGGTGTGGCGCCACGGCAGCCAGAAGGTGGCCACCAGCGCGCCGGTGAGGATCGGGGTCCGGGCCGTGGTCACGACAGCGCTCGAGTCGGTCCGGCTGTTCGGCGGGGCCCTCATCCGGGGACAGGTCCGGCCCTGGCACGAGGGCGCCGTGGTGCAGCTCCAGCTGCTGCGGGGGTCCACGCCCGTGTGGAGCTCGACCGCCCGCCTCGGCCCCACCGGCAAGTTCCAGCGGAAGGTCGGGCCCATCACGAAGCCGGGGAACTACCGGGCCCGGGCCACGTTCGCCGACGCCACCCACCTCGCCGGGACCGCGCTCTCCGCGGTGCAGACCACGCCGCTGCCGTACCTGGCCCGGGGCTCCACCGGGCCGTTCGTGTACCTCCTGGAACGGCGACTGGTCCAGCTCCACTACTACCTGACCGGCATCGACCAGACCTACGACGAACGCACCGCCGACGCGGTGGTGGCGTTCCGGAAGGTCCAGCGGATGGACCGGGTGTACTCGGTGAACGCCGACGTGTGGCGGGCCCTGGCCGATCCCCGGACGGTCGCGGTGCACGGGTCGAAGACGGGCTACCACATCGAGGTGGACCAGACACTCCAGGTGATGTTCCTGGTGAACGACGGCCAGGTCAGCTCGATCCTCCACGTGTCCACCGGGAGGCCCACCAAGCCGACGCCGGACGGCGACTGGCACATCTACGAGAAGGAGCACCAGGTCATCGACGGGATGATCTATCCCAGCTGGTACTGCTGGCGGGCGGCCATCCACGGGTACAACCCCGTGCCGACGTACCCGCACAGCCACGGATGCATCCGGGTGCCGCCGTGGGCGGCGCAGTGGGCCTACGACCATGCCCCGATGAACGCGGAGGTCCTGATCTACCACTGAGCGCTAGACTGCGCATCACAGCCCTCCGCACGGCGAACCGTCAATGGCAGCGAGTGGCACTAATTCGTTGGGAACCGCACCGGACTGCTGTATGAGAGGAGATACTCGCCAGTATTTCCGTCGAGGATCGTGACCCATTGGCCGCGTATGCATTCACTTGCACCGGGCCCATGCTGCGGGATACAGGCGCCAGTGAATTCGAAGACCCACACGAGGCGGGAATCGACCTCATCCTTCCACGAGAAGTTCGCGTACACAGCGTTCGCGAAGACCTGCTTGGGGTCGTCCGTTGGTACGCCGTGATCGAGTGCGATCTCCATTGCTTGGCTTGCGTCTATCGAAGGTACCTCCCCAGGGGGGCCGAAGGTGAATCCTCCGTAGGGATCCGTGAGGGCTCCGACAGGGGATGCGGTCCCGCAGCGAGAGGCGGGGGAGCAGGCTCCTCGGTGTCGCTGGTCGGAGGGCCGCTCTCTGCCGTTGATGGGGTGGGCGAGGAGCCGGCCAGCGCCAGCGTCGTGGCGGTCGCGGCAAGAACAACCGCGATCGCTCCCGCCAGCAGAAAACGTGAACGAGTTCCCATCTTCGGCTCCCTCCTAGCACATGTGGTCCGGATCGTTCGTCCAAGCGTCGAAAGTGCTCGAACTCACGTTCCCCTGGCTGTGCCAGCACTCAGGCGTAGAGTCACCGTCCCGCCACGCTAGAACCCCAGGCGATCCAGCGCGCGGGGGTCGCGCTGCCAGTCCCTGAGCACCTTCACGCGGAGCGAAAGGTAGACGCGGCGGCCCAGGAGCGGTTCGAGCTGCTCCCGGGCGCGGGTCCCGATCGTCTTCAGCATCTCTCCGCCCCGGCCGATCACGATCCCCTTCTGGGAGTCGCGTTCGACGAGGACCAGGGCCTCGATCCTCGCCACCTCGTCCGGGTCCTCCGGCACGTCGAGTTCCTCCACCTCGACCGCGATCGAGTGCGGGAGCTCCTCGCGGGTCAGCGCGAGGGCCTGCTCCCGGACGAGCTCGGCGATCCTGGCCTGGAGGGTCTGGTCGGTGGCCTGGTCGGTCGGGTACAGGGGCGGGCCCTCCGGCAGGCGCGCCACCACGAGGTCGAGGAGCGTGTCCACGCCGCGGCCGGTGGCCGCCGACACGGGAACGATCTCGTCGAACTCCCCCAGCTCGCCGGCCTTCGCCAGTTGGGGGACGAGCGCGTGGTGGCCGAGCCTGTCGGTCTTGTTCACCGCGCACAGCTTCGGCGCGGGAAGCGCCTGGACGCGCCGGACGAACACCTCGCGGTCCCCCCGCCCCACGCCCGCGGCCGCGTCCACCACCTGGATCACCGCGTCCACGTCGACCACCGAATCCGCCACCACCTGGTTCAGCCGCTTCCCCAGCGGCGTTCGCGGCTTGTGGAAGCCCGGCGTGTCGGTGAACACCACCTGGAACCGCTCCGTGGTGAGGATGCCCCGGATCCCCCGACGCGTGGTCTGGGGCTTGTCCGATACGATGGCCACCTTCTGCCCGACCATGACGTTCACGAGCGTGGACTTCCCGACGTTCGGCCGGCCCACCACCGCGACGATCCCGGACCGGAACGCGGGCGCGTCCGGCAGGTCGGGCTCCGGTTCGGCGTCCGGCCCGGTCACTCCAGGAATTCCGGGCCGAATGCGTGCGGCAGGATCGCGTCGAGGAACCACACCTCGCGGACCCCGTCCGGGGTCTCCACGGCCACCGGCATGGACGGGCCGAACTCGTTCAGGAACTGGCGGCAGGCTCCGCAGGGAGGCGTGGGGCGGTTCGCGGAGCCCACCACGGCCACGGCGTCGATCCGCCGCTCCCCCGCCGCCACAGCGGTGGTGGCCGCGACCCGTTCCGCGCAGATCGACAGCCCGTACGACGCGTTCTCCACGTTGCACCCGGAGTAGACGCGGTCCCCCGCCAGCACCGCGGCTCCCACGGTGAACTCGCTGTACGGCGCATAGGCCCTGGTTCGGGCGTCGTGCGCAGCCCGGACCAGATCGTCGATCCGGTCCGCGGGCACATCCGTCATCTCGGGGCCTCCGGCGCCGGCTGCGTGGCCTGGCCGTTCTCGCCCTGGGGCGGGGCCGGACTGATCAGCACCTTGGCGATCCGGCGCCCCTGGAGGCGCTCCGCCTTGAACGTGAGGTCGTCGAACCGGACCTCCTCGCCCTCCAGCGGGATCGCCCCGAGCAGGCCCATCATCAGTCCCCCGACCGTGTCCCATTCGTCGTCGGGGAGCTCCTTGTCCAGGAGCTCGTTGATCTCGTCGATCGGCGTCCGGCCGTCCACGAGGTACGCGCCGTCGTCGACCTTCTCGACCTGGGGCTGTTCCACGTCGTACTCGTCGGCGATCTCCCCGACCAGCTCTTCCAGGAGGTCCTCGAGGGTGACCAGCCCCGACACCGAGCCGTGCTCGTCCGACACCATCGCGATGTGGAACTTCTTCTGCTGCATCTCCCGGAGGAGCTCGGCCACCTTCTTGACCTCCGGGACGAAGTTCGCCGCGCGGACGATGCGTTCGAGCGGTGTGTCCTCCTTGCCCTGCACCATGACCTTCAGCACGTCCTTGGCGTACGTGATGCCGACGATGTCGTCCAGGTTCTCGCGGTACACGGGGACCCGGGAGTACCCCCATCGCAGGACCACGTCCATGAGGTCACGGAGGGACTTCGAGACCTCGATGGCCACGATGTCGGGCCGCGGCACCATCACCTCGCGCACGATGGTGTCGCCGAACTCGAAGATCGAGTGGATGAGGTCGGCCTCGCCCTCCTCGATCTCGTCCTCCTCCGATGCCACCTCCGCCATGGTCCGGATCTCCTGCTCGGTGACGTACGGCCCCTGCGGGAGGCCCTTCCCGGGAAGGAGGACGTTCGCCATCTTCACGAGGCCCTTGGCCAGCGGACCGAACACCCCCACCAGCCCCACCAGCAACGGGGCCAGCCGGAGCGCCACCCGGTCCGTGTGCTGGATCGTGAACGTCTTGGGCGTGACCTCCGCGAACACGAACAGCAGCAGCGTCATGGCCCCGGTGGCCACGAGCTCCCCCCAGTTCTCCAGGTGTCTCGAGGCGACCACGGTGGCGAGCGTGGTGCCGCCGGTCGTGGCCAGCATGGTCAGCAGGAGGACGACGTTGAGGTACTTCGGGGGGTTCTCGACGATCCGCAGCAGCGACTGCGCCCCGCGCCGCTTCTCCTCCACCAGGTGGTAGGCGCGGATCCGGGTCGTCCGGGTGATGGCCGTCTCGGAGGCCGCCATGACCCCCACCACGGCGATCAGCAGCGCGACCGCGATGAGCTCGCCCCAGTCCGTGCCGTTCACGAGACGGCCACCCCGCTGTAGCGCTCCTGCCGGGACCACATGTCGGCCCGCTCGACGTCGTCCTCGTGGTCGTAGCCGAGCAGGTGGAGGATGCCGTGCACCAGCAGCAGGCGAACCTCGGACCCGACGTCCGGGTTGTTGCGCGCCGCGTACGAGGGGCAGATCACGACGTCTCCCAGGATGCGTACCCCGTCCCCGGCCTCCTCATCGATGGGGAACGAGAGCACGTCCGTGGGGCCCGGTTCGTCCAGGTACCGGACGTGGAGGTCCTCCATCTCATCCAGGCCCACGAACGACACCGACAGCTCGAACGAGCTCACGTTCTCGGCCCGGAGGGTGCGGACCGCCAGCTCGCTCAGTCCCGTCTCGTCCACCGGGTCATCCTGGCGGTTGGAGATCAGGACCGTCGCCTCGGGTTCGGGCCTGGGTTTGCCGCCGCCGTCCACGGGATGCGGGCTCACTCGCCCATGGAGGCCGGGCGCTCGGCGAAGCGCCGGTAGGCCTCCACGATGTCCTGCACGATCTTGTGCCGGACCACGTCGCGGGCCCCGAGATGGATGAACTCGATCCCCTCGATCCCGGCCAGGATCTCCTCGATCACCGAGAGCCCGGACCGCTGTCCCGCCGGGAGGTCCGTCTGCGTGACGTCCCCGTTGATCGCGGCCTTCGACCCGAACCCCAGCCTGGTCAGGAACATCTTCATCTGTTCGGGCGAAGTGTTCTGACCTTCGTCAAGGATGATGAATGAGTCGTTCAGGGTACGGCCCCGCATGAATGCCAGGGGCGCGACCTCGATCGTGCCGCGTTCCATGAGGCGTTGGAGGGCGTCGGCGTCCATCATCTCGTAGAGGGCGTCGTACAGCGGCTTCATGTACGGGTCGATCTTCTCGTACAGGGTTCCGGGGAGGAACCCGAGGCGCTCGCCTGCCTCTACCGCGGGGCGGGTCAGGATGATCCGGCGCACCTCCGAGTCCTGCAGCGCCTTCACCGCGGTGGCCACGGCGAGGTAGGTCTTCCCGGTCCCGGCCGGGCCGATGGCGAACGTCACCGTCGAGCGCCGCAGCGCGTCCACGTAGTGCTTCTGGCCCAGCGTCTTCGGACCGATGGACCGCCCCCGGCTGGTGAGGACGCGGTCGCCCAGGACCTCGGTGGGGCGCACCTCGTCGCCCTTCACCAGGTCGATGGTCTGGCCCACGCTCGATTCGCTCAGCACGTGGCCCCGTTCGAGCAGGGCGAGCAGCTCCTCGAACAGCATGCCGACCTTCTCGGCCTCGCCCTCCTGCCCGGTGATCGTGATCTCGTTGCCGCGGACCACGATCTGCGAGTCGAAGGCGTTCTCGACGATCTTCAGCAGCTCGTCGGTACGGCCGAGGAGGGCAACCATCGGCTGGCTGCCGGGGACCAGGATCTTGACCTGCGTGGTGGCTTTCGCCAAGTCGTGCGTTCCGGGGACCTCGCCCCGCTCCTTCTCGATGTGCGAAACGGGGTCGCGCCCGCGCGACCCCGGTCTCCGTCGATTATACGTGCGCCGGTGGCCGGGCCCAGCACCGGAGGGCGTCCTCATCCAGGAGGCCACCCCATCGGACGACCTCCCAGCAGGTGGAAGTGCAGGTGGCGAATCGTCTGGCCGGCGGCGGGACCGGTGTTGGTCACCAGGCGCCATCCGGATCGGTCGATCCCCTCGGCCCTGGCCACGTGGGCCGCGGAGACGAACAGGTCGGCCAGCATCTCCCCGTGGCGTTCGCGCAGGCTCCGCACCGAGGCGATGTGCTGGCGGGGGATCAGCAGGATGTGCACCGGAGCCCGGGGCGTGGTGTCCCGGAAGGCCACGATGTGGTCGGTGGCGTGGACGACGTCGGCGGGCTCCTCCTCCGCCGCGATCCGGCAGAACAGGCACCCCGGCTCGTACGTCACGGCTGGGGCCTCCGCAGGCGGGCCGTGCCCCGCCGGGCGGACTCTCCGCGGAGCTCGGCCAGGCGCTCCACCAGGACCCGTTCGTCCTTGCGGATCTCCTGGGGGACCTCGACCTGCACCGTGAGGAACAGATCACCGCGGCCGCGCCGCCCGAGGTTCGGGACCCCCTGGCCCCGAAGGCGGACCACGGTGCCTGGCTGGGTCCCCGGGGCGATCTTCACGCGTTCGGTCCCGTCGAGGGTCGGGACGTCCACCTCCGCCCCCAGCACCGCGTGCGTGAGCGGCACCTCGAGGATCGACAGCAGGTCCTGGCCGCGGCGGTCGAAGTCGGGATGGGGCTCCACGCCCACCTGGAGGTACAGGTCGCCGGGCGGCCCTCCGAACACTCCGGCGTTCCCGGCGCCCGCGATACGGAGCTCCATCCCGTCGGCCACCCCCGCGGGGACGTCCACCGTCACCACCTGGCGGCGGCCGGTCCGGCCCTGGCCCCGGCACTCCGTGCAGGGCGAGAGGATCTCCTCGCCCGACCCCCGGCACGTCGGGCACGGCCGCGCGGTCATGATCGTGCCGAACACGCTGCGCTGGACCTCCTGGAGCTCGCCGCTCCCCCCGCACCGCGAGCACCGCGAGGGGCTGGTGCCGGGCTCGGCGCCGGTCCCGCCGCACCGGGCACAGGGCTCGAGGGAGTCGATGGGGACCTCCCGCTGGAGGCCGAACGCCGCCTCCCGCAGCGTGAGCGAGACGTCGGCGAACAGGTCCTCGCCGCGGCGGGCCCGGGTACGCGGGCCGCGGGACCGCCGCCGTCCCAGGCCGCCGCCGAACAGCGCGTCGAAGATGTCCCCGAACGGGAACAGGTCGGGGATCGACTGGTTCCCGAACGTGTCGTACTGCCGCCGCTTCTGGGGATCGGACAGGACCTCGTAGGCCGCCGCGACCTGCTTGAAGCGGTCCTCCGCGGCGGGATCCGCGTTGACGTCCGGGTGGTGTTCCCGGGCCAGGCGCCGGTAGGCCCGGCGGATGTCCTCCTCCGTGGCCTCGCGGTCGACCCCGAGGACCTCGTACAGGTCCTGGACCTCAGCCATGGGCGGTCACTGCTGGGCGCCGAGCTCGGTGGCGAGGTCCGACAGTCGCCGGGCCACCGCGCGGACGGCGGTCATGGCGGTCAGGTAGTCCATCCGGGTGGGGCCCACGATGCCGATCGAACCGAGCGAGATCTCACCCGAGCGGTACGGCGCGGCCACCACCGCGGCGTCCCACAGCTCGGTGGAGGGGTGCTCGCCCCCGATGGTCACCGACAGGTCCTCGGCGACCGACGCCTGGCGCAGGAGCGACAGCACCTCGGATTCGCGTTCGATGGCCTCCAGGAGGCGGCGGACGGTCTCCATTCGCCACGAGGCCAGCTCGGCGGCGAGGTTCCCCGCGCCCGACACCAGGACGTGCTCCTCCTCGGCCCGCAGACGGACGTCCAGGAGGGCCCGGCCCACCAGGGCCAGCAGGGCTCGTTCGCCGGGGCCGCCCTCCGACGCCATGGCCGCCGCGCGCTCCGCGCCCTCGGACAGCGTCAGCCCGGAGAGAGCGGACAGCTGCTCCGAGGCCGAGCGGGGGGCGTCCGGATGGAGGTCCTCGGGCCGGGCCGCGTACGCCTTGTACACCCGGCCGTGCTCCCCCACGACCAGCAGCATCAGGTGCGACCCCAGCTCGATGAGCTCGGCCCGGACGATCCGGTCCTCGGCCGTGGGCCATGGGACCGCCAGTCCGGCGTACTGGGTCAGCGTGGACAGCAGGCGGGTGGCCCCCAGCAGGACCTCCTCCATGTCGTGGGCGGTCTGCCGGAAGAAATCGGCGATGGCCCGGCGCTGGGTCTCGCGGAGGCGCCCGGGAGGCAGCATGTCCACGTACCGGCGGTACCCGAGGTCGGTCGGGGCCCGGCCCGCCGAGGTGTGCGGGTGGGTCAGGTACCCCAGCTCCTCCAGGGCGGCCATCTCGTTGCGGATCGTGGCCGAGGACACCCCCAGCGACTGGTGCTCGGTCACCGTCTCGCTGCCCACCGGCTCCCCGGTGCGCACGTACTCCTCCACCACCGCCCGCAGGACCGCCATCTTCCGCGGCCCCAGTTCCCCACGCTGCTCCGTGCTCATCTCCCCGAGAGTTGTAGCACGTTCTAGCACTCGATGGCCCAGAGTGCTAGAGATGGTCACTCGGCCAGGGCCAGGACGACCTCGTTGGCGAGGAACAGGCCCCGTTCGGTGAGCACGAGGCGACCGTCCTGCTCGGTCAGGAGGCCGTCCGTGAGGAACGGCTCGGCGCGAGCGGGTTCGACGTCCGCCAGGGCGATGCCCTCGGAGGTTCGCAGGCGGAGGAACACGGACTCCAGGCGCAGGGCCTCGGCGTCGAGGCGCTCCCCGCCACCCATGGGCAGAGTGCCCGACTCCACCACCTCGAGGTACTGCTGGGGGGGACGGACGTTCCACCACCGGCGGCCGTCGCGGGAGGAGTGCGCGCCGGCCCCCAGACCCAGGTACGGGTGGCGCCGCCAGTAGCCCAGGTTGTGGACGCATTCGAACCCCGGCCGGGCCCAGTTCGACACCTCGTAGTGCCGGTATCCGGCGGCGGCCAGGACCTCGCACGTCAGCTCGAACATGTCGGCCTGGAGGTCGGGGTCGGGGGGCGGGGTGACTCCGGCCGCGACCGCCCGGCCGAGCGGTGTGGCCGGCTCGATGGTCAGGGCGTATGCCGACACGTGCTCCGGCTCGAGGTCGACGGTCTCCTCCAGCGTCCGCCGCCAGGACGCGAGGCTCTCGCCGTCCGCCCCGAAGATCAGATCGAGATTGACGTTGCCGAATCCCGCGGCCCGGGCGTCGGCGAACGCCCGGCGGACGGACTCCGGCTGGTGCACCCGTTCCAGCGCCGCCAGGACCGCGGGATCGAACGACTGCGCGCCCATCGACAGCCGGTTCACCCCCCCGCTCAGGAGGCCGTCCAGCGAGGGAGCGTCCACGGTGTCGGGGTTGGCCTCCACGGTGACCTCGACGCGCGGGTCCAGCGTGAAGACGGTCCGGAACCGTTCGATCAGGCCGGCCAGGTCACCGGAGGGCAGCGTGGTGGGGGTCCCACCGCCGAAGAACACCGATGCGAACGAGGGCCACTCCGGTTCGTCGGAGGACGCCAGCGACGCCTCCTCGGCCAGCGCGCGCACGTACCGGCCGGCGAGATGGTCGAGCCCGGCGTACGCGTTGAAGTCGCAGTACCCGCACCGGGTCAGGCAGAACGGAACGTGGACGTACAGCCCGGCCGGCTCCGCGATCACGATTTCCCCCCGCTCCGCTGGTCCACCCGGAGCGCGGCGATGAACGCGTCCTGGGGCACGTCCACACGGCCCACCCTGCGCATGCGCTCCTTGCCCCGCTTCTGCTGTTCGAGGAGCTTGCGCTTGCGGGTGATGTCGCCGCCGTAGCACTTCGCCAGGACGTCCTTGCGCTTCGCCTTCACGGTCTCGCGGGCGATGACCCGGCTGCCGATGGCCGCCTGGACGGCCACGTCGAACAGCTGCCGCGGGATGAGCTGGCGGAGGCGCTCCACCATCTGCTTGCCGTAGTGGTAGGCCTTCTCCCGGTGGACCACGCTGGAGAACGCGTCCACCGGCTCGTTGTGCAGCAGGATGTCCACCCGGACCAGGTCGCTCGGCTCGTACCCCCAGTGCTCGTAGTCCAGGCTGGCGTAGCCCCTGGTCCGCGACTTCAGCTGGTCGAAGAAGTCGAAGATGATCTCGGCGAGCGGCAGCAGGTAGTGGACCTCGGCCCGCTCGGGCGTGAGGTACCGGATGTCGAGCATGGTCCCCCGGCGGGACTGGCACAGGTCGAGGACCGGGCCCAGGTACTCGCTCGGCGTGACCACCGTGGCCTGGACGAACGGCTCCTCCACGCGGTCGTAGGTCCCCGGCGCCGGCATCTCGCTGGGGTTGTGCACCGTGGTGGTCTCCTCGCCCTGAATCAGGATGAACTCGACGTTGGGCGCGGTGGCGATGAGCTCCAGGCCGAACTCCCTCTCCAGGCGCTCCTTCACGATGTCCATGTGCAGCAGGCCCAGGAACCCGCACCGGAACCCGAACCCGAGGGCCTGGCTGGACTCCGGTTCGAACACCAGCGCGGCATCGGAGAGGCGAAGCCGTTCGAGGGACTCCCGGAGCGCCGGGTAGTCGCCGCCCTCGGACGGATACAGGCCGCTCCACACCATCGGCTTCGGCTCGCGGTAGCCGGGCAGGGCTTCGGCGGCGCCCACCTTGCCGGAGATGGTGATCGTGTCGCCGACCTTGACCTGGCGGACCTCCTTCATGCCGGTGACCAGGTAGCCCACCTCACCCGCCGTGAGCTCGTCGACGGGCGTGGGACCGGGGGCCAGGATCCCCGCCTCCTCGGCCTCGGTGTCTGCTCTGGTGGCCATGAGGCGGATCTTCGAACGCGACGGGAGGGTGCCGTCGAACACCCGCACGTACGCGATCACGCCGCGATACGCGTCGTAGGCCGAATCGAACACCAGGGCCCGCAGGGGCCGGTCGGCGCGCGGTTCGGGCGGCGGGACCCGATCGACCAGGGCCTCGAGCAGCTCGGGCACCCCCAGGCCGGTCTTGGCCGAGACCCGCAGGACGTCCTCCGGGTCCTGTCCCACCAGCTCGGCCAGGACCCTCGCGGTGCCATCGGGGTCGGCCGCGGGGAGGTCGACCTTGTTGACCACCGGGACGATGGTCAGCCCCGCCTCCTGGATCAGGTGGAAGTTCGCCAGGGTCTGGGCCTCGATGCCCTGCGCCGCGTCCACCAGGAGCACCGCTCCCTCGCACGCCGCGAGGCTCCGGGAGACCTCGTACGTGAAGTCGACATGCCCGGGGGTGTCGATGAGGTTGAGGATGTGGTCGCGCCCGCGGTGCTCGTAGTGGAGCCGGACGGCGGCCGCCTTGATCGTGATCCCCCGCTCGCGTTCGAGGTCCATCCGGTCCAGGAACTGCTCGCGCATCTCCCGGGCGGAGACGGCGTGGGTCAGCTCGAGCATGCGGTCGGCCAGCGTGGATTTCCCGTGGTCGATGTGCGCCACGATGGAGAAGTTGCGGATCAGAGCGGGGTCGGTCACGGGGCCATGGTACGGGCCGGGCGGCGGAAAGCCGCTGGTACACTGGCCCGCCGATGGCGAACATCAAGCAGCAGAAGAAGCGAAACCTCCAGAACGAACGGGCCCGGCTCCGCAACAAGGCGGTGCGTTCGTCGCTGAAGACCTCGATCAAGAAGGTCCGCGTGGCCGCCGAGGGCGGCGAGCTCGACGCGGCCGAGCAGCAGGCCCGCGAGGCCTCCCGGGCCCTGGACAAGGCCGCGTCCAGCGGCGTGCTGCACAAGCGCACGGCCGCCCGGCGGAAGTCTCGCCTGGCCAAGACGCTTTCCCGCTCCGCCTCCGAGTAGCCTCCTCAGACCCCGCCGGCGCCCGCCGGCGACCCCGCGACTTCGGTCACCAGCACCGGCAGCACCACGTCGCCGGTGGCGCCGCTCTTGAGGTCCCGGTCGGCCCGGGCGATGCGCTCGTGGACCGAGAGCAGCTCGGGCATGGTGAACCGCCTGGCCTGTTCGCGGTACCGGCGGGCCTGCCAGTCGAACCGGAGCCCGGCCTGCTTGGCCAGGTCCGCCGGGGCCATGCGCTCGGGTAGGGCCTTCACCCGGATGAGGTCCCGCAGGCGCGAGGCCAGCCCCCCGAGGATGGCCAGCGGCTCCTCCCGGGTCTCCAGCAGGGACCGGAGCGACCGGATGGCCTGGGCGGCGTCCCGTTCGAACAGGTGGTCGCACAGGTCCCACACCCGCTGCTCCCCGAGGCCCCGGAACTGCGACTCGACGTGGCGCCGGGTCACCCGCTCGGACCCGAATGCGCCGGCGAGCTGCTCCAGCGCGGAGTCGAGTGAGGCCGGCGACTCGCCGAGGATCTCCGCCAGGGCCCGTGCGGCGTCCGGCGCGATCGAGACCGACCACCGCTCGGCCCGGGCCAGGACCCACTGGGGAAGGTCCCGCCGGGCCAACGCCACCTGCCGGACGGTCCCCGCCGCCTGGATCATCTTCACCAGGGTGGCGGGTGGCTTGCCACGTTCGGCCACCTCGGCCACCAGGACCAGCCGCGCGTCCGGCGCGGGGGAGGCAATGTAGGCGGCCAGCTCCCGGGCCGCCTGCTCGGGAAGGGACCGGCATCCGTTGACCAGCAACGCCCGCTCGTCCCCGAACAGCGACGGCGTGGCCAGGTCGGAGGTCTCGCCACCCTGCCAGTCCGCGGCATCCACCTCGGTGGGCCGCACGCCGTGCAGTGCCTCCAGGGCGGCCTCGCGGAGCAGGAAGGCGTCCTCCCCCCACAGCAGCAGCACGTTCGACGAACGCTCCTTGCCGGCCACGCGCCGATGGTACGAGAACTCGACGACACGGCCGTGGCCGGTGCGTCCGACGAGCACGCAAGAGCCCCGCGCCGTCGAACGGAGCAGGGCTCTTGGCCGGCCCCCGCCTGGAGCCGGATGAGCGGAGCACGCACTCGTTACCCGGGTGGGCCCCCCTCTACGGGATCCCGGATGCCGGCGGCTGGGAGGGTGCATCGGCGAACGCGCTGATCGGGCCGGAGTCGGAGGAGACCTGGACCGGGGTGAGCTGGTTCACCGCGCCCTTCTCGAGCTCGACGATCCTGACCCCCGTGTACCCCAGGTGCTGCGACGCGGAGAAGCCGAACGGCGCGAGCCCGGGCCCACCGGAGAGGTCCGTCGTCTCGAGCGTCTCGACCAGGCCGTCCCGGGTGGGGTTCCGGCCGGCGGCCTTCATCAGCTGGACGAAGTTGTACGCCTGGGCCATCCCGTACAGGACGTTGCCGTCGAACGGGAGGTCCCCGATGTACAGGTCGTGGACCTTCGTGAACAGCCGGATCCACGGGTTGGTCGTGTCGGTCGGAGCCGGCATGTACCCGTCGGTGATCATGCCCTCGAGCAGCTCGGGGCCGACGGCGCCCTTGGTGAACGTGTCCAGCAGCCCCTGCAGGGTGACCAGGTCCGATCCGACGTTGCTCACCACCCACTGAGGGTGGTAGCCGATCTTCGCCGCGGCGAGCATGGCGAGCGTCGTGAACGCCGGGATGCTGAAGGACACCACCACGTCGGCACCGGAGGATTGCAGCGCCGAGATCTGCGCGCTCAGGTCGGTGTTCGTGGGCACGTAGGACTGGCGCGATGCGACCTGGGACGCCGGGATCTGCTGATCGAGGCCCTTCACGCCATCCTGGCCGAACTCGTCGTCCTGGAAGAAGTACCCGACCTTCTGGCCGTCGAAGGTCTGGTCGACGTACCGCCCCAGGATCTTCCCCTCGATGGTGTAGTCGGGCTGCCAGCCGAACGTGTACGGGTGCTTCGAGGTGTCGTTCCAGCAGTTGCACCCGGAGGTGACGAAGATGTCCGGCACCCGCTGCGAGTTCAGGTAGTCCACCACCGCGAGGTGGGTGGGCGTCCCGAGCGAGCTGAACACCGCGAAGACCTTGTCCTGGAGCACCAGCTGGCGGGTGGCCGACGTGGTCTGGGTCGGGTTGTAGCCGTCGTCCAGGAACTTGTAGACGATCTTCCGGCCGAACACCCCGCCGTGGTCGTTCACGTACTGGAAGTACGCGTTCGACGCCGGCGCGATCTCCGAGTACCCCGGCGCTGCGGGCCCGGTGAGCGGCTGGGTGCTGCCGATCGTGATGGTCGTCGCGGTGATCCCGGGCGCCGACGCCTCGTTCGCGGTCTGGTCCGACGACGACCTCGACGACGGTGTCGAGCCGCTGCACGCCGCCGTTGCCATGGCCAGCGTCGTGACGGCCGCGACCATCACGAGCCGGCGTGTGGAACCTCGTCTGCGCTGCATGTTTCCTCCTTCCGTGCGTGTCTCGAGAAGCCCGAGGAGTCGGGCCGGACCGTGCCGTGGTGCGCGGAGTGATGGGACGTCAGTGGGCCACCGGGGGCACCACCCCCTCCGGGTCCCCGCCCGCGGGCGGACGTTCGCGGCGGAGACGGGCGGCAGCCCGGCGGAACGCTCCGTGGATGCCCTCCGGGAAGCCGAGCATCACGACGACGAGGACCACGCCGTAGATCGCGAGCGGCAGGTTGTTGCCGACGGACGCCGGCAGGCTGAACCGAGTCGCCAGATGGTTCGTCCAGGTCGGCAGGTAGACGAGCAGCGCCGAACCCCACACCGCGCCGGGGAGGCTCCCGATCCCTCCCACCACGATCGCGGTGAGCAGCTGCAGCGACAGCCCCAGGGTGAACCCCGACGGAGCCGTGAGCCCCGCCCAGTAGGCGAACAGGGCGCCGGCCAGGCCGGCGCAGGCCGCGCTGACCACGAACGCGAGGACCTGGATCCGGGCCACGGGGATGCCGGCGAGCGCGGCGGCCGACTCGTCGTCCCGGACCGCCCGGAGGGACCGGCCGAACCGGCCTCGCTTCAGGTTGGCCAGCAGGACGAAGGCCGCGGCCGCCGCGACGAACGAGATCCAGGCCAGCCAGCGTTCGTCCGGGAACGTCGCCCCGAGCGCCGCGGGGTGGAACAGCGGCGGGACCGGGAGGCCCTGCTCTCCGCCCAGGGTCCCGCTGAAGTGCGTGGCGAGCTGCGGCACGGCGACGGCGAGGGCCAGCGTCGCGCCGGCCAGGTACGGCCCCCGAAGGCGCGCCGCCGCGATCCCGACGATCAGCCCGGCGACGGCGGCCGAGGCGACGGCCGTGACGATCGTCACGCCCACCGGGAGGTGGAGGTGGATGGTGACGACCGCGGTGGTGTACGCACCGATCGCCATCAGGGCGCCGTGCCCCAGCGACACCTGGCCGTTCACCCCGGTGAGCACCGTCAGCCCGGCCGCCGCGATCGCCAGGTACGCGATCGCCGCGAAGTTGTAGTCGGTGAACGCGTCGACGCGAGCGCTGGCCGCGAACAGCACGAGCAGCGCGCCGCCGGCGAGCAGGAGGTGCCGCGGCAGCGTGCGCCGCGGGAGGGCGAGCCGCACGGCACGGCGGCGCTCGAGGCGCGGCGTCACGCCGGCCGCCGGCGCGACCGGTTCCGCACGTTGTGTCACTGGCGTCATCGCGATCACACCTTCCTGGCCACCATCGAGCCGAACAGGCCCCGGGGCCGCACCATCAGCACGGCCACGAGGATCACCAGGCCACCGACCGTCTGGATGTCCGCGCCGAGGTAGCCGCCCACGTACGAGAGGGCCAGGCCCATGAGGAGCCCGCCGACCACACCTCCGGCGGGGCTCTCCAGCCCGCCCAGCACGGCGCCGACGAAGCCGAACACCAGCACGCCGTCCATGGAGTTCGGAGAGAGGAGCAGGCTGGGGGCGATCAGGAGCCCGGCCAGTGAGCCGACCAGGGAGGCCAGGGCCCATCCCAGGCTCAGGGTCCGGCCGACGCGCACGCCCAGGAGGCGGGCGACCTCCGGCTGGAACGCCGCCGCGCGCATGCGCAGCCCGATCGGCGTCAGGCGGAACAGCGCCACCAGCAGCGCCATCGTCCCCAGGATCGAGGCGAGCGTGAAGATGTCGAACCGCGACAGCGCGATCTGGCTGTTGCCGAGGTGCACGCCGACGATCGAGAAGGCGGCGGGGAACGAACGGATCTGCCCACCCCAGATCATCGGGGCGGCGGCCTCGAGCACCAGGAGCAACCCCAGCGTGAGGATGACCGCGTTCAGCTGCGGCCCGGATTCCACGCGCCGCACGAGCGTCCGCTCCACGACCGCGCCCATCACGAACCCGGACCCCAGCGCCACGGCGAAGGCGACCCAGTACGACGCGCCGCGGTGGATCGCCCCGAGGGCGATGTACGTGCTGAACATGGCCATGGCGCCCTGGGCGAAGTTCACGACCCGCGTGGCCCGCCAGATGAGGATCAGCGACAGCGCCATGGCCGCGTAGATCGACCCGGTGGTGAGGCCGTTGAGGGTGAGGACCACGAACCGGTGCACGACGTCGCTCCCTTCTCTCAAAAGCCGAGGTAGGCGTGGCGGAGGCCCTCGTCCAGGGCCAGCTGGGGGGCCGGGCCCGACACGACGACCCGCCCCAGCGAGAGGACGACGCCGGTGTCGGCGATCGACAGCGCGCTCCTGGCGTTCTGCTCGACCAGGAGGACGGCGAGGCCGACCTCGTCGCGCAACCGCCGGATGAGCGCCATGGTCTGCTTCACGATCAGCGGGGCCAGGCCGAGCGACGGCTCGTCCAGGAGCAGGAGCCGGGGGCGGGCCACCAGCGCCCGACCGATGGCCAGCATCTGGCGCTCGCCGCCCGAGAGCGTGAAGGCCGGCTGCCGCCGCCGGGCCGCGAGGGCGGGGAACAGCTCGTAGGCCTCCGCGAGGCCCCGGCGCAGCCCGGCGCGGTCCCGCCGGGCCAGGCCGCCCAGGCGGAGGTTCTCGTCCACCGTCAGCTCCTGGATCACCCCGCGCCCCTCCGGCACGTGGGCGATCCCGCCGCGCGCGATGTCCTCCGCCCGCCGTCCGCAGAGCTGCCTGCCGTCGTGGACGACGCTGCCCGACGCCGGGCGCACCAGACCCGAGATCGTCCGGAGCAGCGTGGTCTTGCCGGCGCCGTTCGCACCGAGCACCGCCGTGATCGACCCGTCGGCGACGGTCAGCGACGCATCGCTGAGCGCCTTCACCGAACCGTAGGCCGCCGTCAGGGACTCAACCGCGAGCATCGCCGGCCTCCTCGTGTTCGACTTCCTCGCCCAGATAGGCGGCGGTCACCAGCGGATCGGTGCGGACCTCGTCGGGTCTCCCGGACGCGATGACCCTGCCGAAGTCCAGGACCACGACCCGGTCGCAGAGCGTCATGACGAAGTCCATGTGGTGCTCGACCAGCGCGATCGCCATGTCGGTGCGGAGGCCTCGCAGGCGTGTCGCCAGGTCGTCGATGTCCCCCTCCGACAGACCTCCCGCGGGCTCGTCCAGGAGGAGCAGCGACGGCTCCGCCGCCAGGGCCCGGGCCAGAGCGACCCGCTTCTGCACGCCGTAGGGCAGCGTCGGGGGCGGGCGGTCCGCGACGTCCGCCACGCCCAGCTCGTCGAGCAGCGCGAGCGCCCTGCCTCGGATCCGCGCCTCGTCCCGGTCGGCTCGGGGGAGCGCGAAGAGCGATGCGGCGAATCCCGCACGGGCGGAGCGGGTTGCTCCCGCCATGACGTTCTCGAGGGCGGTGAGCCCCTCCCACAGGCCGAGGCCCTGGAGGGTCCGGGCGATCCCCAGACGCGAGAGGTGCTGGGGGCGGGCGGACGTGAGCGAACGGCCGCCGTACCGGATGACGCCGGCGGTCGGCTTCACGAAGCCGCAGATCGAGTTGAACAGGGTGGTCTTCCCGGCGCCGTTCGGCCCGATGATGCCGACGATCTCCCCGGGACGGACCTCCAGGGAGACGTCGTCGAGCGCCGTCAGGCCGCCGAACCGGACGGTCAGCGCCTCCACCCGGAGGGTGGGCCCACCCGGGAGGATCGTCGTCGCGGCCGCGGAACCCTGCATGACCATGACGCTCATTCAGCCCGGCGGGCCCGGCCCGGACAATGTCTGTGGAGACGACATTGCTCCCAGGCCGTTTGTCCGCCGCCACAACGGTGGCGTCCGCGAGGTCGCTGTGCCACTGTTCGGAAGGCGGAGCTCGTCGATGTCGGACGAGAGGAGTGCGATGGCCACCGGAGCGAGCAGGGCGGCGAGCAGGTCCGGACCGGACCGCGGTGGCCACCACGTCCTGGCCCCGGAGCTCGCGGACATCGCGCGGGCGCTGGAGGATCGGCTTCCCGACCTCGACGACCGGGTCATCCGGCGGATCCGGGGCGAGGTCCAGTTCTACCGCGAGACGCTCGTCGTGACCGACGAGGAGCTTCGCGAGTCCGTGCACGCCAACATGGAGGCCATGGCGGCTGCGCTGACCACCGACCCGCCGGACCTCTCGGCGCCGCGGGAGCTGGGCCGGCGGCGCGCCGAGCAGGGTTCGCCGCTCGTGGACATCCTCCACGCGTACCGGCTGGGATTCACCGAGCTGTGGACCGGTCTCGTCGAGGTGGCCCGCCGGAGCGGCCGGGTGTCGACCGAGATGCTCCTGGACGCGGCGACCCAGATCTGGTGGCTGAACGGCGAGTACACCGAGGCGGTCACGCTCGCCTACCGGGAGACCAATGCGGAGCTGGCGCTGGCCCGGGCGCAGCACCGCTCCGCGCTGGTGGAGGCGCTGTTCACCGGCGGCATCCCGGACCGGGACACGCTGTGGGAGGCGGCGAAGGCGCTCGGCCTGCCCTGGGAGGGGGTGTTCGTGGTGGTGGTGGCCGAGGCCCCCGCGCTGGCCGAGGAGGGACTCCCCGACGCCGAGGCGCTGCTGGCCGGGCGAGGGATCGGCTCGGCCTGGCGCCTGTACCCCGACATCCAGATGGGGGTGGCGTCGCTCCGGGAGGTCGAGGCAATCGAGATCCTCGTGCGGCTGCTGGAACGAAACGTACGGGCCCGAACGGGCGTCAGCCCGGTCTTCCGGTCACTGGGCGAGACCCCCCGGGCCCTGCACCACGCGCGGCTGGTCCTGGCCAGCCTCCCCCCGGGAAGCCCGGCCGTGGCCCAGTTCGAGGTGTCGCCGCTCCGGGTGCTCTCGGCGGCTGCCCCCGAGGCGGCCGGTGAGCTGGCCCGGACGGTGCTCGGCCCCGTCCTCGACCTCCCCGAGCACGACCGCACTCTGCTGCTGGACACCCTGCAGGCCTGGTTCGACGCCGGCGGCTCGGCCACCGAGGCCGGCAAACGGATCTACTGCCACCCCAACACCGTGAGGTACCGCCTGCGCAGAGTGCAGGACTACACGGGCCGCTCGCTGGACGACCCGAGGGCCGCCGCCGAGCTCCTCACGGCGCTCGACTCCCTCCGCTTCGTCTAGAGCGCCGAGAGCGTCCGGGTCGACCAGCCCGATCGGCGCACCTGCCCGGACGCTGATGCCCTGCTTGAAGATGAGATTCCCCTCGGTCGTCCGGGGATGGGAGGGACGGAGGACCTTCGAGGGCGCCGACGGCACCCACACCCTCCCCAGCACGACCCGGCCAACCCCCGGTCGAGGTCCCGGGGTGGGGCACAGTCGTCGCCGAGCGCGGACATCAGGAAGCCGTGCGGGTCCCAGAAGGCCTCCCGACCGAGGCCGTCGACGGGCTCGATCGGCTGTCCCGAATTCCCCTTGGAGGCCTGCTTGGTCACGTCGTAGTTCGCGAGAGTTCGCGGGTGACAGGGTTCAAGTCGACGACGAGCGGTCGACGTGGGACCGCCAGGCCGCGAGCCCGAGAGCCAGACCCCAGAGCAGGAACCAGAGTTCCCAGACGAATACGTGCCACCGCAAGCCGTGAAGGTCGACCGGTTCGGATGGGGTGATCACGCCGCCGAGGACGAGTCCCCCGACGAGGACGTACACCGCTCCGTAGAGCGCGAGCAGCGTGCTCGCAGCCCCGGCCAGCAAGACCGGCAACCTCCGCCCGACGCGAGCGCCCCACGGCCGAACGAGAGCCAGCGCGAGCACCCCCCCAACCGCCTTCACCAGCATGAGGTCCCCGCTCTTTGCGGGAGGTCCTCCTTCCACATTCTCCGACTGAAGCTCCCCCGACGATCGAGGTCTACGCCGTGTCCGCCCGACCATCGACTGGTCGGCGGGCGAGTTGTGGGCCGCCACAACTCGCGGCCGTCGTTCCTTGTTCGGGGGGCCATTGCCGCGGGGGCTCGGTGGTTCGAGGCTTGCCGTCGACGGCGACTGCGCATGGAGGTCATCGATGTCGAACCTTGCTTCGAACCTGATGGAAGCCCGGGAGATGTACGCGGAGCGGGCGGCCGTTCGGCTGTTGGACTCGGTGATCACTTATGCCGAGCTCGACGAGAGGTCCGCCCGCGTCGCCGGCCTCCTCGCCGACCTCGGCGTGGGGCCGGGGGACCGGGTCGGGATCATGCTTCCGAACGTCCTGGAGTTCCCGGTCATCTACTACGGCGTGCTGCGGGCCGGAGCGGTCGTGGTGCCCATGAACCCGCTGCTGCGCTCGCGCGAGGTGGAGTACTACCTCGGCGACTCCGGGGCCTCGGCCATCTTCGCCTGGCGGTACGTGGTCGACGAGGCCTCCGCAGGGGCCGCGGGGTCGCGCGTGGTTTCCGTGGTACCGGGGGAGTTCGACCGGATGCTGGACGCGCGCTCGCCCGTCCATGAGGTGGCCGGTCGCGCCGACGACGACACCGCCGTGATCCTCTACACGTCCGGCACGACCGGGCGGCCGAAGGGCGCCGAGCTCACGCACGCCAACCTCGCCCGCAACGCCGCCGTGTCGGCCTCCACGCTGTTCTTCCTCGAGCCCGATGACGTCGTCATGGGGTGCCTGCCCCTGTTCCACTCGTTCGGTCAGACGTGCGGGCTCAACGCTTCGGTGACGAGTGGCTCCTCCCTTACGCTGCTGCCCCGGTTCGACCCCGGTGAGGCCCTGCGGACCATCGAGCGGGACCGGGTCACCATCTTCGAGGGCGTCCCCACGATGTATGTCGCCCTGCTGAACCACCCGTCCCGGGAAGACTTCGACACCAGCTCCCTTCGGCTGTGCGTGTCGGGCGGTGCCGCTTTGCCGGTCGAGGTCCTGCGCGGCTTCGAGGCCGCGTTCGGGTGCGTGATCCTCGAGGGGTACGGCCTGTCGGAGACGTCGCCGGTCGCCTCCTTCAACCATCCGAACCGCGAACGGAAGCCGGGGTCCATCGGCACACCGATCGAGGGCGTCGAGATGCGCCTGGTCGGTCAGGACGGCGGCGACGTGCCCGCCGGCGACGTGGGCGAGATCGCGATCCGCGGCCACAACGTCATGAAGGGCTACTGGCGCCGGGAGGACGCCACGCGCGAGGCCATCCCCGACGGGTGGTTTCGCACCGGCGACCTGGCTCGCCAGGACGAGGACGGCTTCTTCTTCATCGTCGACCGGAAGAAGGACCTCATCATCCGCGGCGGCTACAACGTGTACCCCCGGGAGGTCGAGGAAGTGCTGTACGAGCACCCGGCGGTCGCGGAAGCGGCCGTGATCGGCATCCCCCACCCGACCCACGGGGAGGAGGTCGGCGCCGCGGTGGTGCTCAAGAACGGAGCGCAGGCGACCGCGGACGAGCTCCGGGCCTTCGTGAAGGACCGGGTCGCCGCCTACAAGTACCCACGGCACGTGTGGCTGGAGGCCGAGCTCCCCAAGACCACCACCGGCAAGATTCTGCGGCGAGAGGTGCGTGCGCCCGTCGACGCGGCGATGGAGCCGACCGCGTGATGGCCGCGAACCCGTCCCCGGAGAACCGTCACGGCGCGCCGGTCCCCGCCGCGAACGGGAACGGCCGTGCGGCGGCCGACGCGGCTGCGCTCGACCTCCTGCTGGGCGACGCGGCGCTGGGGCCCCGGCGGCGGCTCGTTCCCGGCCCCGCCGGTGTCAGGTTCGCGGCGGCGCTGGCTCGCCGACCCGGGACGGTCGCGCGGCGCGGCGCTGCCCTGGCCGGCGAGATGCTCCGCGTGGGGCTGGGCCGGTCGACGGTGATGCCGCCGGCATCGGACCGCCGGTTCGCCGATCCCGCCTGGGCGACGAATCCGGTGCTCCGGCGGCTGGTCCAGGGCTACGTGGCGGCCGGGCAGACGGCGCGCGAGCTGGTCGGCGACGCGGACCTCGCCTGGAGGGACGACGAGCGGATCGGCTTCATCGTGGAGAACCTGGTCGAGGCCCTCGCCCCCAGCAACATCCCCGCGGTGAGCCCGGCGTTCTGGAAGGCCCTCGTGGACTCACGAGGCGCGAGCGTCGTCCGAGGCCTCCGCCACCTGCTCGCCGACATGTCCACGCCGCCCCGCGTCCCCACCATGGTCGAGCCCGACGCGTTCGAGGTGGGGGTGGACCTCGGCGTGACCCCCGGCGCGGTGGTGCTCCGGACGCCCGTGTTCGAGCTGCTGCAGTACGCGCCGCAGACGCCGAGGGTCCGGCGCGTGCCCCTGCTGGTGGTCCCGCCGATGATCAACAAGCACTACATCGTCGACCTCGCTCCAGGACGGAGCCTGATCGAATACCTCGTCCGGAGCGGGCAGCAGGTGTTCTCCATGAGCTGGCGCAACCCCGACGCCCGCCACCGGGACTGGGGGGCCGATGTCTACGGTCAGGCCGTCGTCGAGGCGCTGGAGGCGACCCAGCGCATCACCCGCGCCGACCGGGCGGCCATGCTCGCGCTGTGCTCGGGGGGGATCATCGCGTCGATGGTCCTGGCGCACCTGGCAGCAACCGGGCAGGAGGACCGCGTCGCCGGGCTGGGCCTGGGGGTGACCGTCCTCGACCAGGCCCGGGCGGGCACCGCCGGCGCCGCCATCGACGAGCGAACCGCGCGAGCCGCCGCCGCCGCGTCGAGGGCCCGGGGGTACCTGGATGGCCGCGCCCTGGCCGAGGTGTTCGCCTGGCTCCGGCCGGGCGACCTGATCTGGTCGTACTGGGTGAACAACTACCTCGAGGGACGCAGCCCCAGGCCGTTCGACATCCTGTACTGGAACGCGGACACCACCAGGATGCCGGCGCGGCTGCACCGGGACTTCCTCCGGCTGGCCACGGGCAACTCCCTGACCCGGCCGGGATCGGCCCGGATGCTCGGGTCCCCGGTCGACCTGGGGGCCGTGGGCGTGGACTCCTACGTGATCGCCGGCGTCGCCGACCACCTCTGTCCGTGGGAGTCGTGTTACCGGAGCACCCAGCTGCTGGGCGGGCGCTCGCGCTTCGTGCTGTCCACCAGCGGGCACATCGCGTCACTGGTGAACCCGCCGGGGAACCAGAGGGCCACGTTCCGGACGGCGCCCGATGCGCCGCCCGATCCGGCCGAGTGGCTGTCCACCGCGACCACGGAGCGCGGCACGTGGTGGCCCGACTACGTCGGGTGGCTGGAGGAACGCGGCGGAGGAGACCGGCCGCGGCCGCGACGGCTCGGCGGGGCCGGATTCCGCCCGAGCGATCCCGCCCCCGGCACGTACGTGATGGACCGATGACCGTGCGGATCGTCACCGTGGGGGGCCGCTCCGCGCGCGTCGCCGTGCGCCCCGGCGACGGGACCCGCACGCCGCTGGTCGTGGCCGGCGGCATCGGAGGCAGCCTCGAGCTGCTGCAACCGCTCGTCGACGCCCTCGACCCATCGATCGAGGTGATCCGGTTCGACCCCCCCGGCGTCGGCGGCTCGCCGCTGCCGCGAGCCCCCTACCGCTTTCCGGGCCTGGCCCGGCTGCTGGCCGGGCTGCTCGACGCGCTGGGGTACGGGACCGTCGACGTGCTCGGCTTCTCGTGGGGCGGCGGGGTGGCGCAGCAGCTCGCCCTGTGCCACCCGAGCCGGTGCCGCCGCCTGGTCCTGGCCGCCACCGGCACGGGGATGACGATGGTCCCGGCCCGGCCCCGGGTCCTCGTGCGGATGGCCACGCCCCGCCGGTACCTCGACGCCGAGTACCTGGAACGCATCGCGCCGGACGTGTACGGGGGGACCATCCGCGCGGACCCGGCCCGGGCCCGGGAGCTGCTGCAGGGCGGGACCCGCCTGGGGCCCCGGCTGGGCTACGTCTACCAGCTGGCCGCCGGAGCCGGTTGGAGCAGCCTGCCGTTCCTCCCTTGGATCCGGCAGCCCACCCTGGTCCTGGCCGGCGACGACGACCCGCTCATCCCCCTCGTGAACGCCCGCGTCATGCGACGGCTGATCCCGAACGCGGAGCTGCACGTGTACGGCGGCGGCCACCTCGGCCTGCTGACCGAGGCCCGGGAGCTGGCCCCGATCATCGAGCGCTTCCTCGTTCGGGCGGACCCGGTCGTCGAGGAGACCGCCTGAGGAGGCTGCCATGGACACTGATGCCGACTTCTACGCACTGGAGCTGCTGCTCGACGACGAGGACCGCGACCTGCTCCACGACATCCGCGCGTTCATGGAGAAGGAGGTCCAGCCGATCATCAACCGGTACTGGACCCGGGCCCAGTTCCCGTTCGAGATCCTCCCGGGCCTGAGGGAGCTCGGGATCACCGGGCTGCCGTACGAGGGGTACGGCTGTGCGGGCAAGAGCCCCCTGCTGGACGGGATGGTCTCGATGGAGCTCGCGCGCACCGACCCCTCGATCGCCACGTTCCACGGCGTCCACAGCGGCCTGGCGATGGGCTCGATCTTCCTGTGCGGCTCGGAGGAACAGAAGTGGCGGTGGCTTCCCGACATGGCCACGCTGGCGAAGATCGGCGCGTTCGCCCTGACGGAGCCAGAGGTCGGCTCCGGCGCCGCGCGTGGCCTGACGACCACCGCCCGGCGCCACGGCGACACCTGGGTGCTCGACGGGCGCAAGAAGTGGATCGGCAACGCCAGCTTCGCCGACCTCTGCGTGGTGTGGGCCAGGGACGTCGAGGACGACCAGGTCAAGGGCTTCGTGGTCGAGGCCGGGACGCCGGGGTTCACCACCGAGAACCTCGAGGACAAGATCGCGCTCCGGGTGGTCCAGAACGCCCTGATCACGCTCGACGGCGTCCGGGTCCCCGAGGCGAACCGCCTGGAACACGCCACCTCGTTCCGGGCGACCGCGGAGGTACTGCGGCTGACCCGGGCCGGCGTCGCGTGGATGGCCGTCGGATGCGCCCGCGGGGCCTACGAGCACGCCCTCGCCTACGCCCTCGAGCGCGAGCAGTTCGGCCGGCCGATCGGAGGGTTCCAGCTGGTGCAGGACCTGCTGGTGCGCATGCTGGGGAACATCACGGCGTCGGCCGCCCTCTGCGCTCGTCTCTCCCAGCTCCAGGCCGCGGGACTGGCCGGGGACGAGCACGCGTCGCTGGCGAAGGCCTTCTGTACCGTGCGCATGCGGGAGACGGTCGGCTACGCGCGTGAGCTGCTGGGCGGCAACGGCATCCTGCTCGAACACCACGTCGGCCGTTTCGTGGCCGACGCCGAGGCCATCTACTCCTACGAGGGGACGCGGGAGATGAACACCCTGATCGTGGGCCGGGCCATCACCGGGCTCAGCGCCTTCGCGTGATCCGCAGGCAAACGTGGGGAGCTCCCTGAGTGAGCTCATCGGCTCTCACGGCCGAGTCAGGGCCGGCGTCGATTCCCGGAAGCACAGGTCCACGACGCTGCGGGCGGGGAGCTCGAGGACCTCGGGGAGGTCCCGGCTGATCTCCCGGATGCGCCCGAGCAGCTCCGCGCGAATCCCGGAGGGCAGCGAAGCGACGTCGCTCGAGGTGGCGTACAGGTCGGCGAGCCGCGCCGAGGGGACCACGTGGGCGGTCGGGAACTCCCGCCGCTCGAACGCCGTGAAGCCCCGGACCCTGGTCGGCGTTTCCGTCCAGCTCCGGTACGCGGTCACGAGCGTCGTGGCCGCGGGAACCTCCTCCACGGCTTCCTCGACCTCCCGAAGCCCCGGATATCGGGCCGGCCGGTCGTCGGCCGACCGGGCCCAGAACAGCGCGAGGGTGCCGTCCGGGCGCAGCACACGCCGGATCTCGCCGAACGCCCGATCCGCGTCGAAGTGATGGAACGCGTTGCCGATGACGACGGCATCGGCCCCACCGTCGTCGAGCGGGATCGCCTCCGCCGACCCGGCGAGGACGCGCACCGCCGGCAGCTGCTCCCCGATCGTCGCGCGCATGTTCCGCGCCGGCTCCACCGCGACGAGCTCGACACCCAGCGGGGCGAAACGTCTCGACAGCTGTCCCGTGCCCGCCGCGAGATCGACGACGAGCGAGCCCTCGCCGAGGCCACCTCGCTCCGCCACCCAGGCCACGGCCTCAGGCGCGTAGCCCGGCCGGAGGGCGTCGTAGTCCCGGGCGTCGACGTCCTCGAAGCTGAACCCGGTTCCCACGACCTCGCATGGTAGGGATCCGCATTCACCTCGTCGCAGCCTCGGCCCGGTCCGCTCCGCGCACCTGAGAGACTCGACGGACCATGCCTGGAGTGAACTTCGACGCCGCCTACTCGGGGACGCCTCCCTGGGACATCGGGCGCCCCCAACCCGCGTTCCTCCGGCTCGCGGAGTCCGGAGCGGTGCGGGGCAGCGTCCTGGATGCGGGATGCGGCACCGGCGAGCACGCCCTCATGGCCGCGGAGCTGGGGCTCGAGGCCACCGGGATCGACGCGTCACGAACCGCGATCGAACTCGCCCGGCGCAAGGCCGAGGGCCGCGACCTCGACGCCCGGTTCCTGGTCTGGGATGCGCTCGATCTTCCCGCTCTCGGCCCGCGGTTCGACACCGTCCTCGACTCCGGGCTGTTCCACGTGTTCGACGACGACGATCGAACGAGGTACGTGGACGGCCTGCGAGACGCCGTGAGCCCCGGCGGCATGTACCTGATGCTCTGCTTCAGTGACCGGGTCCCCGGCGAGTTCGGCCCGAGGCGGGTGAGCCAGGCCGAGATCCGGAGCAGCTTCGAGGATGGATGGGACGTTCGGTCCATCGAGGGGACGACGATGGACGTGACCTTCACGCCGAACGGCATCCCCGCGTGGCTCTCGGTGATCGCTCGAACCTGATCTCCTCGCGTTGCGTGTGAGCGGTTGGAAATGTGCGGCGGGGATGCGCGAAACTCTGACCGTGGCGCGACACTCGATGTTCGAGTTCGCCGGCGGCGAGCCGGCCTTCCTGGCGCTCGCCGCCGCACACCACCGGCGCTGCCTCGAGGACCCGGAGCTCAACCACCCCTTCTCCCACCTCGGCAATCCCCAGCACGTCGAGCGGCTGGCCGACTACTGGGCGGAGGTGTTCGGGGGTCCCACTCGCTACTCGGAGTCGTTCGGCGGTCATTCGGCGATGCTCGAGATCCACGCCCGCCAGGGAGCCGGCGAGGACCTCGGGGCCCGGTTCGTCGCCTGCTTCGTGCAGGCGGCCGACGACGCCGGCCTCCCGGACGACCTCGACCTCCGCGCCGGCCTCCGCGCCTACATGGAGTGGGCGGTCGCCGAGGTCCTCTCCTACTCGTCGCCGGAAGCCCGGGTGGCGGCCGGCCTGCCGGTGCCCCACTGGGGCTGGAACGGCCTCGAGTCCGCGTCCTCCCCGGCCGCGGTCCGCGATCGGGACGGAGACGGGTCCACCGTTACCTGAACTCGAAGGTCCGGCCGTGGGCGGTGCGGACCACCAGGCCGGGGTCGGCGAAGGTCACCGTGACGTCGCCGGAGCGGTCGGTGCGGAAGACCCGGGCTCCCGTTCGGCGGAGCTCGTCGAGGACCCAGGGGACCGGGTGGCCGTAGTCGTTCGGGCCGACGCTGACGACCGCGACGGTCTCCTGCACGGCGTCGAGGAAGGGTGCGATGGAGGTGCCGGCGCCGTGGTGGGGGACGTTGAGGACCTCCGCCATGATCGGCTGGTGGTCGTCGAGCAGCACCTGCTGGGCGGAGGCCTCCGGCTCGTTCGCGAACAGGACCCGGTCCTCCCCGTAGCACAGCAGCAGGACCAGGGAGTCGTTGTTCGCGTCCGAGTTCGTCCCCTCCCAGCACCGGTCGGGGCTCAGCACGTCGATCCGCAGGCGGCCCACGAAGAACCGGTCGCCCCGGACCGGGCGGCGCTCGGGTACCCCCTCGGAGCGGACCGAGGTGAGGAACGCCCGGTACGGCAGCGAGCGGCCCTCCGGCGGCCGGCACCCGGAGTCCAGGACCAGGCTTGTGGGAAAGCGGGCCAGCACCGCCGGCAGGCCGGTGAAGTGGTCGAGGTGTGGGTGGGTGGCCACCACGACGTCGAGGCGCCTCACGCCCAACGCCGCCAGGTCGGTCGCGACCTGCTCGGGATCCGGGCCGCCGTCAACCAGCACCGTTCCCCCCTCGGGGGTGGTGACGAGCGCCGCGTCGCCCTGGCCCACGTCGAGGAACCGGACCTGGAGACCCGCCGGGGGTCCGGCCCGGATGGCCGAGGACCACACGAACAGCGGCAGGAGCGCGGCGAGCGCCATCACCGCCGGCCGCGGCAGGCGGCTCCCTCGGCGCATCCACCAGGTGAGCGCGGCGAACAGGGCGAACCCCGCCACGACCGGCACCACTCCCCCGGGCGACGTGATCGACGGAAGGGGCGCCACGGCCAGCCGGTCGGCGAGGGCCTGGAGATAGGAGACGAACACCCCGGCCAGTCGGGCCACCGGCCGGGCCAGCGGCTCCGCGGGGCCGACCATCGCGCTCGCCGCGAGGCCGAGCAGCAGCGCCGGGGACACCGCCGGGAACGCTAGGAGGTTCGCCACGATCGTCACCGCCGGGACCTGGTGGAAGTACGCGAGGAGGAGCGGCGACACCCCCAGCTGCGCCGACATCGTGGTCGCGGCGGCCAGGGCCACCGGCTTGGGGAGCCACCCCAGGCGGGCGGCGATGGGCGCGGCAAGCGCCACCATGCCCACGGTGGCGGCCACCGAGAGCTGGAACCCCACCGACCACACCAGCGTCGGGTTCGCCACGAGAAGGGCCAGGACGGCGGCGCCGAGCAGGGTCGCGGTGGTCCGGGGCCGGCCCAGCACCATGCCGGCCAGCGCGAACGCGGCCATCACCCCCGCCCGGAGCACCGACGGCTCGGCGCCGGTGAGCACCACGAAGAACGCCACCGTGGCCAGGCCCAGTACGAACCGGCCCCGCGCCGACAGCCGGAGGAGCAGCGCCAACCCGAGCACCGGAGCCAGGACCATGGCCACGTTCTCCCCCGACACGGCGAGGAGGTGCCCGAGCCCCGTGGCCCGGAAGTGCTCCTCGTCCCCGGGGTCGAGGCGGGATGTGTCGCCCAGGGCGAGGCCCATCAGCAACCCGGCCTGGCGCGCCGGGAACATCGTCTCCATGCGCCCGAGGAGCGCCGCCCGGACGCCCTGGGCCGCGCGGACCAGCGGGTTCGCCGACGGCCCCAGCCGGACGAGCTCCCGACTCCGGAGCACCACGGCGATGCCCCGGCGCTCGAGGTAGCCGGCGAACGGCCCGTCCTCGGGTGGCTCGGCCGGTCCGGACACCTCCACGCGGTCCCCGCGCCGGGCCCCGGGCGGCGGCCCGTACCCCTCGAGCCACACGGTCTCGGAGGTGGAGAGGTCCTCGACCCGTTCCTGCTCCAGGACGACGCGAACCCGCCCCACGCCGAGCACGGCCGTCCACCCGCGCCCGGAGCGCCCGGGATCGGTGTCCAGCGAGCCCCACACGGTCACCTCGCGGGGCGTGACGGCGGCCAGGGCCGCGCCATGGACCCGCAGCTCGTGCAGCCCCGCCCACCCCGCGCCGAGCAGGACGAAGGCGATGGCCGCCGCGAACGCGATCGCGCCCGGGGGGGCCCGGGCCACCCCGGGCCGCGACTCGCCCAAGGCCCCGACAGGGGCGGGAACGCCCTGCGGAACCGCGCCCGCCCGGATGAGCGCGGACTCCTCCACGCGCCCCGGCGCGGCCTGCGCGGCCCACCCCAGGGCCAGGAGGCCCGCCGCGAGCAGCGGCCACGGCGGACCGAGCGACCGGGCCACCGGCCAGGCCACGATCCCGACCCAGAACGCCGACGCCAGGACCGGCACGAGCCAGGCCGTCACGGCACGTGCTCCCCCGGCTCGGCCCACGCGGTCACGTCCGGCGCCCCCTCACCCTTCGCCGGCTCACACCGTCACCAGCGGCCGGAGCTCCTCGAGCGTGGTCGGTCCGATCCCGCTGACGTCGTCGAGGGCGTCCACGGTGGGAAACGGCCCGTGCGCGGTGCGGTAGTCGATGATCTGCCGGGCCAGGACCGGGCCGATCCCCGGGAGGGCCTCGAGCTCCTCCGAGGTCGCCGTGTTGACGTTCACCAGCGCCCCGGTGGACCCGGGAGACGAACCGGTCCCCGGCACCGGAGGCAACGGAACCACGCCCGCCCCCCGCCGAGGGACCAGGATCTGTTCGGAATCCACCAGGAGCGCCGCCAGGTTCAGCGCGTCGAGGTCGGCGCGCTTCCGGGGCCCGCCCGCGGCCTGCACGGCGTCGATCACCCGCTGCCCCGGCCGGAACCGGTACACGCCGGGGTGCCTCACCTCGCCGGCCACGTGCACGAACAGCACCGAGGGAGTCGGGGACGCGGCGGGTGAAGCGCCATCGGTCGCGGCCGGGGGAAGCGGGCGGGGAGCACGCGGCGCCGCCACCTCCACGGGCCTGGGCAGCGACCGCACGTACCACAGTCCCGCCCCGGCCACGACCACCACCGCGAGGACCGCGAGCACCGCCAGCTCGCGCCGGGACAGCGCCGCCAGGCGGTCCCGAACCGAGATCCGTTCCTGCATCTCCCCCAGTCCATCGAACGACCGGACCGTGAGGGGAAGGGACCACGAACCTAGCCCACCGGAACCGCGAGCGCAGTGAGCTCGATCACACCCCAGGCGGAGGCCGGGCGGGTCCCGGGAACGACGACGGGGCTACGCGGCCGCGGTGACCAGGCTGACCAGCTTGGGGGGGCGAACGATGGTTCGGGACACCTCTCGGCCCTCCAGGGCCTGGCGGACCCGCTCGCTCGCGAGGGCGGCCTCCCGGCACGCCACCTCGTCGGCGTCGGACGGGACCTCCACGCGGTCGCGGACCTTCCCGTCCACCATCACCACCATCGTGACCGTGTCCTCGCGGGCCAGCGCGGGGTCGAACGACGGCCACTGGGCCCCGTGCACGCTCCCGACGTTGCCCAGCACCTCGCGCCACAGCTCCTCGGCCAGGAACGGGGCCAGCGGGGCCAGCATCAGCACCAGCACCTCGGCGGCGTCCCGGGTCTCCTCGCCGGCGTCGATGGCCCGGCGGATCTCGTTCGTCAGGACCATGAGCTTGGAGATCGCCGTGTTGAACCGGTACCGGTCCATGTCCTCGGTGACGCCCTGGACCGTCCGGTGGGCCAGCCGGGTGAGCTCCTGGGGCTGCGGTCGTCCGCCGCCGTCGCCCGCCCCGGCCGCCGCAGTCACGGCCCGCCACGTGCGGTTCAGCCACCCGTACACCCCGGGAGGCCGGGTGGCGTCGGGTGCGATGAGCTTCCAGTCGATGTCGTCCTCGAACGGCCCGGCGAACAGCATGGTCAGCCGCATGGTGTCGGCCCCCCACCGCTCCACCAGCGGCATCGGCAGGACGATGTTGCCCTTGCTCTTGCTCATGGCGGCTCCGCCGAAGATGACCTGGCCCTGGTTCATCATCCGGGAGAACGGCTCGACGAACTCCACCAGCCCCAGGTCGTGCAGCGCCTTCGTGACGAACCGCGAGTACAGCAGGTGCAGGATCGCGTGCTCCACCCCGCCCGTGTACTGGTCCACCGGCATCCACCGAGCCACGTCGGCGGGGTCGAACGCGACGTCGTCCCGCCCCGGCGAGCAGTACCGCAGGAAGTACCACGAGGAGTCGACGAACGTGTCCATGGTGTCGGTGTCGCGCCGGGCGGCGCCGCCGCACCGGGGACAGACCACGTTCACGAACTCCGGATCCCGGGCCAGTGGCGACTCACCCCCGGGTTGGAAGTCGACGTCCTCGGGAAGCACGACGGGCAGGTCCTGGACCGGGACGCCGACCTCGCCGCACGACGGGCAGTGGATCACCGGGATCGGCGCCCCCCAGTACCGCTGGCGGGAGATCAGCCAGTCCCGGAGCCGGTACGTGATCGCGGCCCGGCCCTTCCCCTCCTCCTCCAGCCACTCGATGACCCGCCCGATGCTCTCCGGCGAGCGCACGCCGTTGAACGGACCCGAGTTCACCATCACGCCCTCGTGGTCGTGCGCCTCGGACATCCGGTCGGGGTCCCGGGTGGCACCCTCCTCGGGCTGGATGACCACCCGGATCGGCAGGTCGTGCTCCCGGGCGAACTCGAAGTCGCGCTGGTCGTGCGCGGGGACGCCCATGACCGCGCCCGTCCCGTACTCCATCAGCACGTAGGGCGCCACGAAGCAGGGGACCTGCTCCCCCGTCACCGGGTTCACTGCGTGCGCCCCCAGCGCCACGCCCTCCCGCGACTCGGCCTGCTCCCGGTTCGTCAGCGGAGTGGCCTGCAGGCGGTCCAGCATCTCCCGGGTGGCGGCCTCGACCTCCGGCCCGCCGGCCGCCGCCAGCTTCGTCACCAGCGGGTGCTCCAGCGCGAACACGAAGAAGGTGACGCCCCACAGGGTGTCCGGCCGGGTGGTGAACACCTCCAGCCGGTCGCCGGTCTCGGCGATCTCGAATTCGATCGAGGCCCCCTCGGACCGACCGATCCAGTTGCGCTGCATGGTGACCACGCGCTCCGGCCACGTGTCCTCCAGCGGCTCGAGGTCGTCGAGCAGCCGCTGGGCGAAATCGGTGATCCGGAAGAACCACTGTGTGAGGTCCTTGCGGACCACGGGGGTGTCACACCGCTCGCACAGCCCGTTGATGACCTGCTCGTTGGCCAACACGGTCTGGTCGTGCGGGCACCAGTTGGTCGGGGCCAGCTTCCGGTAGGCCAGCCCGCGGTCGAACAGCTGCAGGAACAGCCACTGGGTCCACCGGTAGTACTCCGGATCGCACGTGTTGAGCTGCCGGTTCCAGTCGAACGACATCCCCATCCGGCTGAACGACGACCGCTGCTGGTCGATGTTCGCGTAGGTCCACTCCTTGGGGTGGATGCCGCGCTTGATCGCCGCGTTCTCCGCGGGGAGGCCGAACGCGTCCCACCCGATGGGGTGCAGCACGTTGTGGCCCTGCATGGCCCGGAACCGGGCGATGGTGTCCCCGCCGGAGAACGCTTCGGCGTGGCCCATGTGGAGGTCGCCCGACGGGTACGAGAACATGTCGAGCGCATAGAACCGGGGCCGGGGGTCGGCGTCGTCGTCCGAGGCCTTGTACAGGCCCTCGTCGGCCCACCTGGCCACCCACCTCGGCTCGATCTCGCTCGGGTCGTACCTGCTGCTCGCCATACGCTCCTGCCCGGGTCGCCCTGTGGCCGGGTGCGCGCCCGCCCCGGCCACGACCTGCGGTTCGAGGAAGGATACCGGCGCCGGTACGCCGCCCGCGTCGATTCGATCCCGGCCTTTGTCCGGGCGAGGGGGCGCCGGTATCCTGGCCCGGAGCTTCGCTCGCCCATGAGAGAAGACACCAGCGCACCCTCTCGGGCGGATGTCGTCGTCCCCGATGAACCCGGGGAAGGCCGCGTGCCGACCCGGTCCCGATGGACGGTCCCGCTCCGAGTGGGGCAGTTCACCCTGGCGTTGTTCCTGTTCGTCCTGGCCATCCAGATGATGAAGGACGGGGCCGGCTCGCTGGCCCCCAGCCTCGAGCTGGCGCGGTGGAACGCGGTGGCCACGCTCGGCCTGGGGGTGCTCCTGGCGTACCTGTTCCTGTCGGGCAAGCCGGTGGCGGCGTTCGCCCTCTCGCTGTTCGCCGCGGGCGGGCTGACCCGGCTCCAGGCGTTCACCATGCTCTCCGGAGGCCGGCTGGGGGCGGCGTTCATCGTGCTCCTGGTGGGGTTCCTGTACGCGGTCCGGGGCCGGAACCGCCGGGAGTCGATCGGGGTCGGGGTGCTCGCGCTGTCCCTCACCGCCCTGGTGTACATCCCGGGGATGCTGGTGGGCTACGGCATCCTGAAGTCCGGTCTCCTCGACGGCGTGAACCTCACCTCGGCCCGGGTCGAGGGCGCGGTGGGCGTCGTGTTCGACCCGATCGTCCACGCCATCTCGAACGCCCTGTCGGCCGTCCATCTCCCGGACGCCGTGCTCCTGCCGCTGGGCGGCGCCGTGATCGTGGTGGCCATCAAGCTGATCGACCGGCTGCTCCCCGAGGTCGAAGGGCACCGCCTGGAGTCGGGGGGGCGCCGGGCCCGGAGCGAGTGGGCCATGTTCGCCATGGGATTCGTGATCACGCTGGTCACGCTGTCGGTCTCGGTGGCGCTGACCGTGCTGGTCCCCCTGGCCGCGAAGGGACACGTGAACCGCCGCGAGGCGGTGCCGTACATCATGGGGGCCAACGTGGCCACGCTGGCCGACACCCTGCTGGTGGCGATCGTCTACAACAACGCGGTGGGGGTCCAGATCGTGCTGGCCGAGTTCATCGGGGTGGCCCTGGTCACGGCCGCGTTCCTGCTGCTGGCGTACCGCATGGTGTGCAGGGGGGTGCTCGCGCTGGACGACTACGTGGTGGCGAACAACCGGCGGCTCAGCCTGTTCGTGGCCTCACTGGTGGTGCTCCCGGTGCTCATGGTGGGGGCAGGCTTCCTGGCCGGGCGGGGTGCGTAGCCGATCCGGCCGACGTCCCGGTTTCGCGCACGGCGCCGTTGTGTTTGAATGCCGCTCATGAAGCGTTGCCCATACTGCGCGGAAGAGATCCGGGACGAGGCCATCAAGTGCCGTTGGTGCGGGAGCGACCTCACGCTCCCCCCCGAGCAGGTGGTGGCGCATCCGCCGTCGGCTGCGGAAGAGGAGGACGCGGGCGCGGCTCCTGTCATCGGCGTCGAGCCCGTGGAGGCCGTGTCGGGCCCGCTCGGCGCGCCCACCTCGGAACAGGAGCCCGCGGCGGCCCCCGAGGCCCCCGCGGAACCCGAAGGCGAGCCGGAGATGGAACCGCCGGCCCCCGAGCCTCCGGCTGCCGAAGCTCCGGCCGCCGGACCTCCTGCCGAGCCGGCCGCGCCCTCGACCCCGCCCGCCCAGGAGACCCCTCGCGTGGAGGCCACCCGGATCATGCCGCTGCCCCCGAACATCGGCGCGGGTGCCGGGACCGGAGGTTCTGGCACGACCGGTCCAGGGACGGCCGCGGGTGCCGGGTACGGGCAGCCGCCCGGCCCCGGGCAGCAGGGTCCTCCGGCCGGCGGATACGGGCAGCAGCCCCAGGCCCAGCCTCCCGGCTACGGGCAGCAGTCCCAGCAGCCCGGCTACGGCCAGCAGGCCCCCGGGGCCGGCGCGTACGGCCAGCAGGCCCAGCCCCAGCCCGGCGGGTATCCCCAGCCCCAGCCGCAGCCGCAGCCTCAGCCCCAGGCGCAGCCCCCGGCCATCGAGCCGGCCAGGACCCAGTCACCGTCCCCCGCCCTGACGTTCTCGCACGAGGGGCCTCGGTACATCCTCGGCTACAGCAACGAGTACTTCGGCGTGTGGGACAAGGCCAACCCCGGCCCACCCATGGCCCGGTTCGCCAGGACCGAGCAGGGGTGGCAGGAGGCCTGGAACGCGCTGGTCGGCTACGAGATGCGAGCGGCCGGCGGCGGCTGAATCTAGCTGCTCCTCCATTCGACCCAGTACCGGTGGGCCGACTGCCGCGCCTCGGTCTGCACCGTTGCCTGGAGCGGGAACTTCTCGCAGCCGAAGATGAGGTCGGCCACCGGAGGCGAGCCGCCCGGACGGTTGTCCGTGTAGCACGTGTCCGTGCCGTCACCGCCGTCGATCCGGTCGTTCCCCTTCGTGCCGTCGTTCGCCTTGATCGTGTCGTTGCCGATCAGGCCCTTGATGTCGTCGCGGCCGCTCTTCGAGCCGGTGTCGACGAACATGTCGTTACCGAGGCTCCCCTCGAGGTGGTCGTCGCCCGAGCCGCCGTTCACGTAGTCGGGGTCGTCGCCCACGCCGCCCAGGACGAAGTCGTTCCCCGGCCCGGCGTAGACGCGGTCGCGGCCGGCCCCGGCGTAGATGTGGTCGAAGCCGCCGTAGCCGTAGATCGTGCTGCTCCCGTCGTTGCCGCACAGCAGGTCCGGCCCCGGCGTCCCTTCCACGACCGCCCCGTCCGACGAGGCGCGGTCGTTCGTGCACTGCGGCCACCAGTCGGGACTGCCGGCCTGGAACCCGGCGTCGAGCGTGTCGATCCGGTTCGCCTGGGGGTTCTGGGCGTTCGGGTTCACGGACCACAGCGTCCGGTTGCCGTTGGAGTCGGTCCGTTCGAACACGATGACGCCGGTGGTCCGGTCGCTCACCGTGTAGGAGTCGGGCGACCACGACGGGTCGGCGTCCTTCGAACCCGCGGGTGGCGCATCGACCAGGGTCGGCGTCCCGATGACGCCGGACGCGTTGAAGTCCACGACGAACAGGACTCCCCCGTTGATGTACGCGATGCGGTCGCCCACCGGCGACCAGTTCGGCTGCTCGCCGCCGCGGAGCGTCACCGGGAAGGTGGCGCTGACGGCGCCCTTGTCGAGGGGCACGTCGCCGCTGATCGAGGTCACCCACACCTGGTTGATGTCGGCCGTGACGGCCTTCGTGTACGCGATCCAGTTGCTGTTCGGCGACCACACCGGGTCCGTGCCCTTCACGATGCCCGGGGAAGGGTCGCCCGCGCAGCAGTCGAGCGGCATCTGGAGCGAGCCCGCCAGGTTCGTGATCCAGATCTGGGGCAGCTGGCCGCGTTTGGTGTAGTCGAACACGATCTTGCCGCCCGAGGGCGAGAACGAGGGATGCTCGGCGTCGCCGGAGAGCTGAGCGGAGTTCGTCAGGTTCTCCGGCTTGGGGAGGCCGCTGCCGGGCGGCTGGCGGTCCACCACGAACAGGTCGCCGTCCATCGAGTTCGGCCCGGACTTCCCCATGTACACGATGTGCGGGCCGCCCTCGGGCGAGAAGGCCGGGTCGTCGTTGAACGCGCGCGCGTTGGGGGAGTAGTCGTCCTCGAGCGTCACGGTCCCGTCCGTGTCCCACGTGAAGGACCGGATGTCGAAGTGGTCGGCCTCGTCGGCGCGACGGTGGACCGACGCGATGAGGAGCGCCGGCGACCCGGCCTTCCGGGCCTTGCCCAGCCACGCGGCGTGGGCGGTCGGGCCGGCGACCACGATCATGAGCGCGGCCACCACCACGACGGGCAGCATCGAACGAGCGACACGACGAACGAGAATCACGGGTACCCCCCCTGCGGAGCCTGGGACGACGATGCCGGCGGGCGGCCGAGCTCTCGAGCGGCACCGCGGGCCCACCCTAGCAGCGGGGGTGGCGCTCCGGCTAGACCCGAATGGCCGTGGACGTTCGGCCGATCCGGCGCCGCATGACGAGCGTCACATGATCACGTGGAGGCAGTCCCAGACGATGTCGCCCTTGTCCACATAGCAAAAGTCGTTGCCGCCACCCCCGGAGACCTCGTCGTTCCCCGGCGTGCCGTCGTTCGCGTGGACCTCATCCGCCCCGGACCCCGCCTCGATGATGTCGCTGCCACTGTTCGTGCCCGTGTCCCAGATCACGTCGTCGCCCGTGCCGCCCTCGAGGAAGTCGTCCCCCGGACCGCCCACCAGCCGGTCGCCGTCGGTCCCGATCCCGCCGAGGACGAAGTCGTCGCCGGCCCCGGCGTTCACGACGTCGTGCCCACCCCCGGCGAAGATCCGGTCGGCGCCGCCGAACCCGTAGATCGTCTCCTTGCCGCCGCCGCCGCACAGGAGGTCGGGGGCGCTCGTGCCCTTGATGGTCCCGCCCTCCTGGTTCTTGTCGTTCGTGCACTGGGGCCACCAGTCGGGGTTCTCGGCTTTGAAGCCCGTGGTGATCTTCTTGGCCTTCGGCGTGGCGGCGTTCGGGTTCACCCACCACAGCGAGGTCGCGCCCGTCCGGACGACCTTCCGGTCGAACACGATCACGCCGTGGGACGTGTCGTACGAGTCCGGGGACCACGCGGGATTCTCGTCCACCGAGCCGTCGGGCGGTGTGTCCACGACCTTCCCCGGGACGAGGGACCCGTTCGGGTCGAACCGGACCACCTTGAGCACGCCCTTCTGGGTGTACGCGATCCGGTCGCCGAGCGGCGACCAGTTCGGGTCCGTGCCGCCGTCGCGGGTCACCGGGAACATCGGCGGGATGGCGGTCGACCCGAGCGGGACCTTCCCGCCGACGGACACCGCCCAGACCTGCGAGCCGAACGTCTGATCGGGCACGACGTACGCCAGCCAGTCGTTGTCCGGCGACCAGACCGGCCGGGAGCCCTTCACGTTCGCCAGCGTGAGGTCCCTGCCGATACAGCAGTCCACGACCTTCTGGCTGGTCCCGACGAGGTTCGTGACCCACAGCTCGGTGACGCCACCGTGCGTGTAGTCGAACGCGAGCTTGCCGCCGGACGGGGCGAACGCGGGATGGGCCACGTTCCCGTCGAGCTTCGTGGTGATGTTCACGGGGACCGGCTTCGCGCCGCCCCCGGGTGCGCGCTGGACGACGAACAGGTCCCCGACGCCCTTCGAGATCCCGATGAAGGCGATGTTCGGGCCGCCCTCGGGGGAGAACGTGGGGGAGACGTGGTTCCGGCCGTCGGTCGACGAGTAGTTCGTGAGGAGCTGCGTGGTCCCGTCGGTGTCGAACTCGAACGACCAGATGTCGGACGTGCTCGCTCCCGGCTTCGTCACGGCGGCGACGAGCCTGGCCGGGGACCCGGTCTTGCGGGCCTTCCCGAGCCATGCGGCGCCGGCGGGCTGGGGCCCGAGCACGGTCACGGCGAGACCGGAGAGTGCCAGGACGGCGGCAAGCCGGCGGGCGGGGCGGGGCGCTCGATTCACAACGGGGCCAGCCTAGGCCGTGTCGCGCGCTTTGAACAGGCCCACGGCGAGGACATTTCGGTCCCGGCCTACCCGACCTGCTTCGGGAGGGTGGCGTGCTCGCACTGCCAGATGAAGTCCACGCCCTGGCTGTGGCCGAGGTCCGTGTTGTCCACCACACAGGTGTCGGTCTGGTCGCCGCCGTCGATCCGGTCGTTGCCGAGGACGCCGTCCCAGGCCTCGATCCGGTCGTTCGCCCCGCCGGCGGTGATGAAGTCCGAGCCGGAGTCCTTGCCGTAGTCGGTGATGACGTCGGGGCCGAGCCCGCCCTCGAGGTGGTCGTCGCCCGGGCCGCCGTCGATGACGTCGCCGTCGGTCCCCACGCCGCCGAGGACGAAGTCGTTCCCCGGGCCCGCGTACACGTGGTCGTGTCCCTGGCCCGCGTAGATGTGGTCCCAGCCGCCGTAGCCGTAGATCGTGTCGTTCCCGCGCCCGCCGCACAGGAGGTCGGGTCCGGCCGTCCCCCGGATCACCACGCCGTCGTGGACCTTGTCGTTCATGCAGCGGGGCTGCCAGTCGGGGGCACCGGCGTCGATCCCGGCCGGCGACACCGCGTGGGGCTGCTTCGAGCCGTTCACGGGCGACGCGCCGACGATGTACACGCGCCCGTCCCGTTCGAACAGGACGGTCCCCGGCGACTCCTGGTACGAGGGCAGGTGCGTGCTGTCGGGGGTCCACGCGGGCGCGGTGTCGATCACGCCCTTCGGCTCGCGGGTGATGAGCGTGGGCCGGGGGTTCGTGGGGTCGGGACGGGCCACCATGAGGTTGCCACCGAGCGTGTACACGAGCATGTCGCCGAGCGGGGACCAGTTCGGCTGCTCGCCGTCCGTGAGGAAGACCGGGAGCCGGTTGCGATCGTAGGCGGCCAGCCAGATGCCGTTCACGGTGGGGTTTTGCGGGTCGGGGGCCACGTACGCGATCGTCTTGCTGTCCGGTGACCACGCCGGCTGCGTGCCCACGATCGGCTGGTTGATGGGGCCGTCGTTCAGCTGGTGGTCGCGGCAGCACGTCAGCATCTGCTTGTTCAGCCCGCTCAGGCTGGTGGTCCAGATGTGCGGGGGCTTCCCCGGCACCGTGAGGTCGAACGCGATCTTGCCGCCCGAGGGCGAGAAGGCCGGGTGCTCGGAGTCGCCCGCGAGCTTCGCGGTGAGGTTGATGGGCTTGGGCAGGCCGCCCCCCGGCGGGTACCGGTCGATCACGAACAGGTCGCCGGGGCCGCCCTTCAGCGGCCTGCCGACGTAGACCACGTGCGGCCCGCCCTCCGGCGAGAACATCGGGTCGAAGTCGTTTCGGCCGTCGCCGGGGGTCATCTCGACGAGATCGGTCCCCTCCCCGGTCATGAACCAGATCGAGGACTTGTCGCCCTTCGCGGTGGGCGCGACGAACACGATCACGCCGCGCTTGCCGAGCCACCCGGCGTGGGCGGGAGCGGGCCGGAGGACCTGCAGGGTGAGCGCGGCGACGACGGCGGCGGTGAGGAACAGCGAGGTGCGGCGGCGAGCAGTTGCGTTCATGGATCTTCCCCTGGGGACGGTTCGGTTGGCGGTCGGCGGCCGGTCCCTTCCCGAAGGACCCGGGACCCCGCTCACCTCACGTATCGGCAACCTCCCCGGCCCGGCTTGACCCCGGAGCGGCGCCCATTGGGGCGGATTGCCCGGTGGACGCAACTGCGGGAGCATTCACACGGCGCAGGCCGGGATCGATAGCTGCGAGGAGGAAGGCAGGTCGTGCTGGCAGTGACGGATCTGGGCAACTTCTACTCGACGATGGCCCAGGTCAGCTTCACGCTGCTCGGGCTGTGGTGGGTGGTCGTCCAGTTCAAGTACCAGGACCTCATGCGCGATCGCCGGCGCAGGATCCAGGCCTACGACACCTCGCTGTACTTCGTGCTGCCGGGGATCATGAGCCTGATGTCGCTGATCTCGACCACCGGGTTCCTGTGGCGGATCACGTTCGTCACCGCGGCCGTCCTGGGAGCCGTGGAGGCCGGGTTCCTCCTGGCCACCACCCGCCGGGCACAGGGGTCCCGGCTGTGGCGGGCCGCGCACTACGCGGGGTTCGGGCTGTACGTCCTGGTGGCGATGTTCGCGGTGATCCCCTCGCTGGTGAAGGACCTCGGCTTCCACGTGCCCGCCGTCCAGGTGGAAGGCGTGTTCCTGGCCCTCATCGTCTTCCTGGGCGTCCAGTCCACCTGGATCCAGTTCGCCCAGTCCGACCACAAGGAGACCGGCCGCCGCGAATTCCTCCCCTGAGGCCCCGTCAGGACCGGAGCGTTCCGGCCAGGGCGTCGGCCTCGGCCAGCGGGTCGACGGCGCCAAGGGACTCCAGCTGGATGCGGGCGGCGTCGAGCCGGTCCCGGGCCTCGTCGGGGCGGTCCAGGCGCAGCAGGCAGCCGGCGGAGCCCAGGGATGCGAGCGCGGCCTCCAGGCGGTGGCCGTAGTCGGTCCACCGAGCCCGGCACTCCTCGAACGCCTCCGCGGCCTCCTCGATCCGGCCCCGGGCCAGGGCGACCACCGCTCTGGCGGTCGCGGATGCGGCTGCCAGGCGGGCGCTTCGCCCCGGCGGGTCGGCGGCCAGGCGTTCGGCGATCTCCACGTGGCCGGCCTGGACGCACGCCCGAACCAGCTCCGGGGAGTGGACCTGCCGGTACAGCGGGGAGCGCCCGGCAGTGACCTGGTCGAACTCCTCCGCCAGGCGCCGGACCTCCTCGCTGTCGCCGGTCCGGGCCGCCACCACGGCGGCTCCGGCCAGGGCGGGGGCCAGAACCTGGAGGTCCTCGGCCCTGCGGGCCCCGTCCAGCATGCCGCCCACCAGCTGCTGCGCCTCGCTCGTCCGGCCCCGGTGGACCAGCACCGGGACCAGCGCGGCCAGCACAAGGGCGCTCACCTGTGTTCCACCGGCCTCCCGGTCCCGCGCGATCACGTCCTCGGCCAGCCCCACCAGCTCGTCCCACCGCCCCAGGTCGGAGAGCATGGTCACCCGCTCGGCCCTGATCCACAGGGACAGCCCCACCAGCCCGCGCCGTTCGCACATCTCCTCGGCCTCGGCCAGCTGCGCGAGCCCGCTCTCCGGTCCCTCCAGCACCCAGAGCCACTCGGCCAGCCAGGAGTGGGCCATGACGGTGTCGATGGCCCGGCCGGCCGCCGAGGAGATGTCGAGGGCCCGGCGGAGATCGGCCAGCCCCTCGACGTCGCCCAGCGTGCAGCGGGAGTCCCCCCGGACCTCGAGCGCCATGATCACGGCCTCCTCGCGGTCGGGCCCTCCGGGAAGCGCCAGGGCGCGGTCGGCCCACTCCAGGGCGATGGCGGTGTCACCGGCGAACGCCGCGTCCTCCCCGAGCTTCGCGTACGCGAGCGCGAGCTCCGGTCCCCCGCGGGCCTCGTCGTCCAGCAGCCGAACGCCCTCCTGGAGCGCGTCGCGGGCCCGGTCCGCGTCGCCCAGGACGCCGAACCGCATGGCCAGCCGGATGCACGCCTCGCCGGCGGCGGCGCGCTCCCCCCGGGCCAGCAGCGTGTTCGCGGCCTCCTCGTACATCTCGATGGTCTGCTCCCCCTTGAGCCGGCCCGACCGCCCCCCCACGCGGGCCGCCCGGATCAACACGGCCGGCCGGTCGGGGTGCTCAGGCGGCATGAGGTCGAGGGCCTGGAGGTAGTACTCGGTGGCGCGGCCCGCGTCGAGGTCCGTTGACCGGTCTCCCGAGAGCACCAGGAACCGCCGGGCGCCGTCCTCGACGTCGGGCCCCGGCAGCTGTCCGGACGCCTTCGACAGCTCGAGCGCCGTCCGGTAGTGCACGGCCAGGGCCTCGGCGCGGTCGACCGCCCGGTCGCCCGCCGCCTCCTCGATCCACCTCCCGGCCGCGGCGTGGCGCGCGGCCCGCTCGCGGCGCGGGATCTGCCCGTAGGCCACGTCGCGGATCACGGCGTGGGTGAAACCCAGCTCGCGATGTCCCTCGACGGACGGCTCCACATCTCGGACCAGGCCCCGGGCCAGGAGCGAGCCGACGGCGGCGTCGACGACCCCTTGCGCGGCCCCGCCCACAGTGGCCAGCGCGGCCGGCCAGAACGTCTCCCCCACTACCGACGCGGTCTGGACCAGCGACCGCTCCTCCGGCGGCAGCATGTCGAGCCGGGCCGCCACCACCGCCTGCACCGTCTCGGGGATCCCGGGGCGCCCGCCCTCCCCGGACTCCGAGACCATCCGGACGAACTCCCTGGCGAACAGCGGGTTGCCCCCGGCCCGTCCGATCAGCTCCCGCTCCGTCGCGCCGGAGACGGCCCCCTCCGGATTCAGCCCGTGCACCAGGGACCGCATCTCACCGTCCGACAGGCTGCGCAGCCGGAACACGGCGACTCGCGCTCCCTCCCCCCAGGCGGGTTCGCGTTCGAAGAGCTCCTCCCGGGCGGTGCACAGCACGAACACGGGGACCCCCGCCAGCTCCCGGACCAGGTGCAGGACCAGCGCGCTCATGGGGGGCTCCGCTACGTGCAGGTCCTCGAACGCGAGGGCCAGCGGCGCGGCCCCGGCGGCCAGTCGCACGAACCGCTCGCACGCCGCGAACACCTCCTCCCGGTCCGCCCCACCCGAGGCCCCGGGGACCACGACCGGGCCCAGCCGGGAGAGGAGCCACCGGCGGTCCTCCGGATCCGGCGCCAGCGCCTCCAGGGCATCCTGGAGCTTCGATCGAACCGCCTCCGGCTCGTCGCGTTCGGTGGCGCCCACATGACTCCGGACGACGTCCGCGAAGGCCCGGAACGTGGCGCCTTCGCCGTACGGGGGGCAGGTCCCGTGGCGCCACACAACCGGCCGGCCCACCCCGGCCAGACGGGCCCGGAGCTCGCCCAGCAGCCGGCTCTTCCCGATCCCCGGCTCGCCCACCAGGAGCGCGGCCCGCGAGGACCGCTCCACCGTGACGACCTCCCACATCCGGGCCAGCTCGTCGAGCTCCGCCCCCCGGCCCACGAACGGCCCGAGACCGTCCGCGTCCATGGCGGCGGGCACCTCTCGGTGAGCCCCCACCGCCCGCCACAGCTGCAGCGGCTCCGCCTTGCCCTTCACCGCCACCGGGTCCAGGGGGGCGTACTCGATGGAGGCGACGGTGCGCCGGTACGCGCCCTCGCCGACCACCACCCCCCCGGCCGGGGCCACGCCCTGCAGCCGGGAGGCCGTGTTCACCACGTCGCCGACCACGTTCTCCCCGATCTGGGGGCCGGTGGCCAGCGTCACTACGGCCTCACCGGTCTCCACGGCCGCCCGCACCGCGAAGGGCCGCTCGGGCTGCCGTTCGACCAGCTCGCGGACCCGGTCCTGAATGGCCAGGGCCGCCCGGACCGCCCGCTCGGCGTCGTCCTCGTGCACCGACGGGACGCCGAACACCCCCATGGCGGCGTCGCCGATGAACTTGTCGAGGGTCCCGCCGTGCCGTTCGATCTCCTCCTTGGCGATGCGGTGGAACGGAAGCAGGGTCCCCCGGACGTCCTCGGGGTCGGCCCGGTCGGAGCTCTCGGTGAACCCCACCAGGTCGGCGAACAGGACCGACACGATCCGGCGCTCCTCGCGGGCCTCGACCGGCTCGGCGGCGGGGAGCGGCGTCCCGCAGATCATGCAGAACCGCGCCCGGGGGTCGTTCGCCTCGCCGCAGGAGGGGCACACCATGACGGGCTGAGTGTATGGGCCGCCGCTCCCGCGGCGCGACGGAGGTTGCGCCGGGGACGGGCGATCGACAAGCTTGTCGCATCGGGCCGAGGAGCAGCGGAGGGAGCGGGAGGATGCCGGAGGCGCAGGGCAGCGTGACCATCGACCGCCCCGTGGCCGAGGTGTTCGCCTTCGTGGCCGACGGGACCACCGCGACGAGGTGGCGGCCGGGCGTGAAGGACGTCGAGCTGGTCTCGGGGCAGGGCCTGGGGGCGGTGTACCGGCAGGGCGTGGCCGGGCCGGGCGGCCGCAGGATCGCCGCGGACTACCGGGTGAGCCGGTTCGAACCGAACCGCCTCATCGAGTTCGAGGCCATCGCGGGCCCGGTCCGTCCCACGGGGAGCTTCCGGTTCGAGGAGGCCGGCGGCGGGACCCGGATGTCGTTCGCGCTCCAGGCCGAGGTCACCGGGGTCAAGAAGCTCGTGATGGGCCGCGCCGTCCAGAAGTCCATGGACGCCGAGGTGGCCGCGCTCGGGAACCTCAAGCGGGTGCTGGAGGCGTGATGCACGAACGCGTCGAGCCGTCGCCGCCGGCCATGCGGGCGCACGACCGGGTGGCCCACCACGTCGCCGACACGGCCGGAGCGGACGTCACCGTGCCCGTGCGGCACGCCCGCAGGTGGAAGGGCCTGGCCGAACAGGCCATCGAATCGCTCCGCGAGGGCTGAGTCCCCCCGCGACCGCGACCGCGACCCGCGACCCGGGGGGGCGACCGCGGCGGCGGACCCCGGACCTGTGTTGCTCAACCGGCCTCACGGTGGGACCATCGCGCCTATCCGAACCACGGAGGTGGCCGCATGGGCCTGTTCTTCAAGAAGACGAGGCCGGACGACGACCTGCTGACGCGGGGGATCCGGGGCAAGGGCACCGTCCAGCACGTTCACCACAGCCTGGTCGGCATGGAGATGAGCGGCATCTCCGGGCGCAAGGCTCAGGAGATGCTCGAGGGCGACACCACTCCGGTCAGGAAGAAGGTCACGTTCCTCGTCGAGCTGCCGGGCAAGGCGCCGTACACGGTGACGACGAAGATCCCGGTCCCCGTAATGCAGTCCGGCTGGCTGATGTCGGGGACCGTGTTCGAGGTCATCGTCGACCCCGACAAGCCCGACCGGCTGGCCGTCGACTGGAACGCCCCTCGCCAGCGGGGCACCCTGTCGCAGATGATGGCCGACAATCCGATGGCCGCCGCGGCGATGCGGGGGGCCGGGGTCGACCCGGCGCAGCTCGACGCCCAGATGCAGGCCGCCCAGCAGATGGCCGCGAGCTGGGCCGCGCAGAACCCCCAGATGGCGCAGCAGATCGCCGCCCTGCAACAGGGGTTGGCCATGGAGCGGGGGATGCTGGGGACGGCCGGCATGCAGCCGGGCCTCCCCGGGTCCACGCCCTCCCAATGGACGACGGCCACGCCGGCACCGGGCGCCCAGCCTCCCGGATCGACCCCCGCGATCCAAGCGCCGGCATGGCTGCCCGGCACGCCGGGGGTACCGGGAACGCCCGAGGCGGCAACCCCCGGTGCGACAACCGCCCCGGCCGGCGGTTCCCTGTGGCCGCAGAGCGAGCCCATCGACCCCGACCAGGAGCCGAAGACGCCGGAGCCCTGAGCCGGCCACCGGACGCCGAACACGAACGAAGGGCCCGGTCCCCGCGGGGACCGGGCCCTCTCGTCGCTGCCGGTTGAACTCGGTGCGCTAGGCGCCCAGGTCCAGCTCCCACACGCCGCGGCCGTGGGAGGCCGCCACGAGGGTGTCGGTGCCCGGGACGAACGTGAGGTCGTCGACCACCACGGTCGGGAACCCGGTGCCGAGCGGCGCCCACGTGCCGCCGCCGGCCTGCTCGTACACGCCCGTGTCGGTGCCGACGATCAGGTTCGAGCCGTCGAGGACGGCCGAGCTCACCGGCGCGTCCGGCAGGTTGCCGGAGATGTCGGTGAACGAGGCACCACCGTCCGTGGACTCGAACACGTGCCCGATGCCCGCGTTCGGGATCCAGTTCCGGGCGAAGCCGGACTCGACCACGAAGATGTGGAGCTTGTTCGCGGGGTCGATCACGATCTGGGTGACGTACCGGTTCGGCAGCCCCGCGGCCGCGAGGTCGTGCCAACCGCCGACGTTCGAGGCCATCCCGCTGGCGAACGGCGACGAGCTGGCGAAGCTCGACGGGTTGCACCCGCCGCACCAGGCCGCGTAGACGCTCTTGCCCTTCACGGCGATCGCCGTCCCCTGGTGGGGGAACCCGAAGTCGTGCATCGAGTGCCAGTCGGCCGACGTCGTGGCGAACCCGACGTGGGTCTGCCAGACGCGCTCGCCCACCGTGACGATGTGGCTCGAGTTCACCGGGTCGATCGCGATCGGCGAGATGAACCGCGGGAACGGGTCACCGGGCGAGATCGTCTCGTACGTCGCGCCACCGTTGTTCGAACGGTAGATGTTCATGTTCACGTACGACCCGATGATGTTCTGCGAGTTCGCCGGGTCGATCACGCCGTCGGCACCGTCGCCACCGGCGATCTCGGGCCACAGGTCGCTCCCCGTGTACTTCACGAACCCGTTGTCCTGCAGTCCGCAGATCACCGTGCCGTCGGCCGAAGCCGCGGCCGTGTAGCACTGCGTGGTGGACTGGTTGGTGTTCTCGTTCGACCAGCTGTCGTTGTCGAACGTCGGGCCCTCCTGCCGCCACACGCCGCCGTCGTTGCCGGCGTACAGCACCGGGTTGCCACCGACCACTGCGAACCCGGCCGCGTGCTGGTCGGGGTGCGTGGTCGGGTACAGACCGGTCGCGCCCTGGTTGCACCACGGCTCGCTCGTCGGGTTCGTGTAGCAGAAGTCCCAGTACCGGCCGATGACGTTCCAGTTGGCGCCGCCGTCGGCGGAGTTCCAGACCTCCTCGAGGCCGACCACGACGTCGTCGGAGTCGGTCGGGTCGATCTGGACGTACAGGTTGTACCAGGCCTGGATGCCGGGACGGTACCCGCCGCCGACGTGCTCGTCGGTGAGCGCCGAGGACTGGTTGGCCGCCATCTGGTCGGCCGACTCGACCTCGGTCCACGGACCGGACGCGCCGGCGGTGCTCTTGTACACACCGTCGAACACCGAGGCTCCGCCCGTGTTGAACTTGACGGCGTCCTGGACCGCCGCGTACAGCAGGCCGGGAGTGGCCGGCGTGCTGGCGAGCGCGATCCGGCCGATGCGGTTCTGCGGGGTGAACCCGGAGGGCGAGCCCAGCGAGGCCCACGTCTTGCCCGCGTTCGAGGACTGGTACAGCCCGTTCGTGGTCTTGCCAGTCCGGAACCCGACCGCCGCCACGACGTGCCCGTCGTAGTCCCACACCACGTCCGTCACGAAGGACTGGAACAGGTTGGGGTCGCCGGGGGCGAGCCGCAGCCGCCACGTCGAGCCGCCGTCGGCCGACCGGTACAGACCCTTGTTCGTGGCCACCAGGATCAGGTTGCCGTTGCCCCGCGTGAGGACCTTGAACACGGTCAGCCGGTCGAACGTCGTCCCGCCCAGCTTGTGCCACGAGGCACCGCCGTTGCCCGAACGGAACACGCCATAGCCGTAGTACGAGTCGGCGTTCGTGTTCGCCTCGCCGGTGCCCGCGTAGATGATGTGGGGCGACGCCGGCGCGATGGCCAGGGACCCGATCGACTGCGTGGGCAGGGAGTCGCTGACGGACGCCCAGCTCGTGCCGCCGTCCGTCGTCTTCCAGATGCCGCCGTTGGCGCCACCGATGTACACCGTGTTCCCGCTCGGGTCCGAGGGATCCACGGCGAGCGCCGTGATGCGGCCGGTGGAGATCCCGATGCCGGCCCCGTAGTTGCTCCACACCGGGTCGGAGTACGCCGGGTTCTCACCGTCGATCGGCGCCGGGCCCAGGTTGTTCCAGGCGGCGGCGCTCACCGCGCCGTGGGCCCGGAGCTTCCCGGCGTTCGCCCGCAGGGCCTTGGCCTGGGCCAGCGCGGCCTGGTACGCGCCCACGGGGAGCGTCTTCGCGGGAGCCATGCGCTGCCCGTAGAACCAGCCCGCGTACCCGCTGAGCGGGTCGCCGACGCTCTCCTCCACTCCGTGCTGCCCGGCCTTGGCGTCGGGGTCTCCCCCCACCGCCACCCGGGCCGGCTGCTTCGCCACGTGCTTGATGGCGTGTGCAGCCGGGGCCGACCGCTGCAGTCCCGCAACCGCGACTGCAGCGACGACGAATACCGATGCGGCGCCCGCGACCAGGCGCCATCGACGTTCAGACACTCGAGTTCCTCCTCCCCAACACCGCCGGAATTGGCGGGCAAGGCTACCCCCGGCGGGCTCGTGGCGCTCAAGCAAACCGGGCAGGCGGATTCGCATGCCCATCGGGCCACCCGTGTCCCGTTCCGGTGCGCACGACGTTTCCCCGCGGCCCGCGACCGGGCTCCGCCAGCTCGCCGAACTGCCGGCCGGGCCGGTCGGGGAGCCGTGAGCAGCCGAACCCGACCACGGCTCGGATCGCTCGGAGTACGCTTCGCGCGTGATGGCTCGGTCCCTGTTCGTGGCGGCGGTCGTGGCCGCGCTGCTGGCCGGGTGCTCGGGCTCGGGCTCCCAGGTCCCCGGCTTCTGCGGCGTGAGCGACAAGGCGCGGCTCGCGGTGGGCGACGCCGACCCCGCCCAGTACCCGCAGGTGGTGGCGCAGCACGTCGACGAGATGCGCCAGTCCGCCGAGAGCCTCACCGGCGACCAGGGGGCCCTGGCCAAGCGGGTCACCGACGCGTTCGAGGCCTCGTCGAAGGCCAAGCCGAAGTCGCTGAAGTTCACCCGGCTCTACAACAAGTTCGTCCGGCTCTCGAACGCGTTCGACCACAAGTACTGCAACATCACGGAGCCGCCGGACTTCTGACGCTGAGCACACAGCGAGCGTCGCGACGCTTGCGGCGCTCGCGTTCGTTGCTACGCAGGCACGAGATGCATCGTGCACTCTCCGAAGAAGACCTTGCCGAAGTCGAACTCCCGTGCCTCGAGCTCCGCTGGAGTTACGAAGATGGTCGCGCACACGCTCGTTCCGATGCTCGGGGGCAGGCTTGGAGGGTGGAGCGACCTCGAACCCCACTGGACATTCCTGATCGTGACCAGGTATCGGCCAACGGGATCCGCGGGCCGATTGATATCGATGACGACTGAGGTATCGCCAGCGGACACCACCTTGCCCCCGAGGTTCATCCACACCCCCTCCTCCGAGGACTTACCGGGGGGAGAAACAGATGGAGACGGACTCGCGACGGAAAGGGAACTGTGTGTTGGAGGCGCGGATTGCAACGCGGGCTCTGTCGTATCGACCGAGATACGACCCGCCGCGAAGAGTGCCGTCGCCACGACCAGCCCGCCGACGCCAACAAGAACCCGCCGACCCCATCTTCCCTCATCCATGTTCCGCCGGGCCCCTTGATGCGTGCTTCAGCCTAGAACGACGAGCCGCCGGGGCGGTACTCGCTGATCGACTGGAGCACGCTGACCAGGCCGCCCTGCGCGGCGCCCGGCGCGTTGAACGCCTCCTGGGGCCCGTACACGAACGTCACGAACACCGCCTGGTCCTTGGCGTCGATGCCGGCCTGGCCCTCGGCCACGCCGCCGTCGTACGCGAACAGCCGCTCCGTGGACCCCTCGAGGCCCTGGAAGCTCTGGTGCGTGGCGTCGCCGGCGGGTGACGCCTGGGCGGGGAACAGGTCCGGATTCGACCGGACCGTCGCCGAGAGCAGCCGGTCGGTGAGGACCGACGGGTCGAGCTGCTGGAGGTTCGCCGGGAGCGTCGTGAGGTTGTAGCGGAACAGGACCACGCCCTGGGTGCCGTCGGCGTTGTGGAGCGCGTCGCGGAAGCCGGGGAGCGTGGAGTCGGCGAGCGTCCAGTCGGCCGGGTGGCACACCTCGAGGTTCACCGAACGATCGGTGAACGGCACGAGCGCCCCGAACTGGGCCTGGGTCTCGGCCTGGCCGGCCAGGTGGCCGTTCACGTACAGCTCCACGCGGTACTGCTCGGTCTTCAGGCACCGGGCCGGGATCGACGAGCTCACGAGGTTCCGCCCCGAGTACTGCGGCGCCGTGGTCTCCACTCGGGGATCCACCACCCCGGACACCTCCGGCATGGCCACCCACGCCGAGCCGGACTGCCGGAAGTACCACTCGGCGGAGAGGGTCTGGCTGTTCGGGTCGTACCCGGTGTTCCCGCCGGTGAGCCAGAACAGCGTGGTGGGCGTGAGCTGGGCCTGGACGCCGGTGAACGATGCGTCGCCGCTCGGCCCGGCGGGCTGGCCGGCGGCGAACGAGGCGACCACGTACTCCTTGAACCGGTTCATGTCGGCGGCGGCGTCCGGCTTCGCGGCCAGGAGAGCCTCGAGGTCGCTGAGGGCCCCGGACACCCACGGCTGCTCGAACGGCGGCGAGTTCCGGGGCTGCGACGGGTCCCCCTGGAGGTACAGGACCCTCGCCATCGCGTCGGCGTAGGCGGTGGCGGCGCCGTCGGCGTCGCCCTGGGCCAGGAGCGAGACGGCCAGGGTGAACCGGGGCACCGGGTCGTCGGGCACGATCTCGATGGCCGCCCGGGCGTCGTCGATGGCCGCGTCGAACCGGTCGGGCTGCCCGTGGAGCCCCAGCGAGAAGTCCGTCCCCCCCAGCTGCTCGAGGAGGAGCGCGTTGTCGAACCCCTGGCTCTGGGCCCTGGACAGGTCGGACAGCACGCGCTCCAGGGCCTCGGGCGGGATGAGGGTGGCCTCCACCTGCGACGCGCTGCCGAACAGCGTGGCATTCGCGCGGCCCAGGTAGGCGCGGGAGAACCCCGGCCAGAGGTCGATGGCCCGGCTGAAGTGGTCCACCGCGACCTGGGAGCTCGGCGCGTCGGTCGCGGTCTCCAGGGCCACCTCCCCCTGGGCGTACTCGGTCGCGGCCTCCGCCGGGATCGTGGAGGGAGCGGAGAGCGTCACCTGGATCGCCCACCCCACGCCCACCACCAGCAGGAACGCGCCGATCGCCCCGAACAGCCGGAGGACCCGGTCGGGCAGGGCCAGCGAGAAGCCCAGGAGGTACAGGGCCACGGCGAACAGCGTGAGGATGGCGGTGTACCGCGCGGCCAGGGACTCCCACCCGGAGTTCGTGGCGTTCGCCGCGTCCTCCAGGGCCTGCTGCTCCAGGGCCCCCTGCGTGGACCGGGCGAAGAAGTGCCTCGGGAAGTCGGGGTCGTTCTGGGGCCCGTCCTGGCTGTTCGAGGCGAGCGGTGTGAGGGCCTGGGTCCGCGCGGCGAGGGTCTCCCACAGCTGCTGCTCCACTCGGTAGGCCTGCTCCGCCTCCCCCCTGACGAAGAGGCTCTGCTGGAGCGCGTTGCCGGCCCGGCCCCGCTGGTCCTGGGACTGGAGGAACAGCTCGTAGTCGACCTGCGCGTCCCCCTGGGACTTCAGCTGGGTGGACATCGTGAGTGTGGCCAGGCGCTGGGCCTCCTGCCCCGCGTCGCTGCTCTTGCGCGAGGCCTGGACCTGGAGGTACCCGACTGCCGCGATGGCCAGGGAGACCAGCACGATGGCCACGGTGATCGCCCGCGACAGGGGATGCTGCTGCTGGGCGGTGGCGGTCTCCGCCGTGGTCCCCGACGCGCCCTCCCCGCCGGACTCGGTCCCGCGTTCGTCGTCCATGGCGGCCTAGGACCCCAGGGCGACCACCGCCCACAGCACGAGCCCGGCGATCAGCACGGCGGTCCCGGCCACGAAGAACGCGTGGCGGCTCCGCCTCCGGGCGACCTGGGCCAGGGTCAGGAAGAACAGCGCGGCCACCAGCACGATGCCCACCCCGACCGTCCGCCCGGCCTTCGTGTGGGCCTCGGCGGCGTCGGCCTGGATGGCCTCGGGGTGCAGCTGCTGGTACACGACGTACTGGCTGAGCAGGTTGTTGAGGGCCTGGTCGCGGTCGTAGGTGACCGTCCCGTCGGGGGTCACCTGGGGGAACGTCGCGAAGAACAGGGCCCCGGTGTTGCGGGCCAGCGAAGCCTGCCCCTGGGCCTCCGCGGCCAGCTGGGCGGCCAGGGCCGGGTACCGGTCGGCGAGCGCCTGGGCCTGCTGGGAGAAGAACCGCTGGGCCTCGAGCTCCTGCTGGAACGTCCCCACCCGGCGGAGCTCCTCGCCCACGTCCGAGCGCCCGCTGGTGAGGATCCGCTCGCGCTCCAGGAACTCCTGCTGGGCGATCTGGTCCAGATCGGATGCCCGGGTGGACGTCACCGACGCCGACCACGCCACCCCCGCGCCCGACAGGGACGCCACCACGATGAGCAGCGCCACGATGAGCTGGAACTTCGGCGACGGGCCGGGCGGCGAACCACCCGATGCCGCTCCGGGTTCGATCGCTCCGTGTTCCTTCGCTTCGGGTTCGATCGTCCCGGGCGCCGGTTCCCGCTCCTCGCCGCCCGGGGTATCGCTCGCTCCCATGGCCTCCCGCTCGCGCCGGTCCCCCCGGCGGCGGAGCCTACGGGGACCGGCCGCTGCTTGTAAAGGCAGGGTCGGTCGGGAGCTCTTCGCCGCTCTTCTCCCCGAACCGGGCGCCGGCGTACGGGGAGATCCCGGGTCTCACGCGTGCTCGAAGACCAGCGAGAACTCGACCGTCCCGTTGTCCTCGGTCGACACGGGCCCGAAGCTCGGGTTCGGGATGCTCCACTCGGCGAACGTGACCGGGATGGACCCCGCCACCTGGATCTCCGAACCCATGTACCGCCCGGTGACGTCGAAGGTCACGCTGCGGGTCACCCCGTGCAGGGTCAGCTCCCCGGTTGCCCGGAACTTCTCCGTGCCGGCGGTGGGCACCGAGCCGAAGGAGAGCGGCTCGGTGAGCTCGAACGTGGCGGTGGGATACGTGGCCGTCTCCATGATCCGTCCGTCGAGCTGGTCGTCACGCCGGCTCTCGTCGCTCGACACCGAGGTCGTGTCCACGGTGAAGGTCCCGGCGGTGATCGCACCGCCGTCCACGGTCATGGTGCCGGTGATCCGGCCGGTCCGGCCCACCGCCACGTTGCTCTGGCCGAACAGCAGCTCCTTCACGCGGTAGCCGACTTCCCCTCGATGAAGTGGATGTACACGAACGGCCCCGCCACCGCCAGGACGACCAGCGCGACCACGCCACCGGCCACCCACCTCTGCCACCGAGCCATCCGCCGCCACATGCCCACTGACTCTCCCCACTTTCGTCGGCCTCGCCCGAGGATCCGGGCACCGAGCACATGTCACCAGCGAATGATGGGAGTCGACTGGCCGTTCGCTGTGAGATCGATGAGAGGCGGGCGAGGTCCGATCGCTCGCGTGATGGCCACCTGCCCGGCGATCGCCACCAGCCGGCCGGTCCCCGCCACGGCGTGGCTGTACCCGTTGCCCGGCGCCATCCCCTCCGGCGCGAGGTGATGCTCGATGGCCATCGTCATGCTCCTTCCTCGATGCAGGTTCACTCGGGTCTGACGCGGAACAGGCGGACGGGGTCGCCGACGCCCTTCAGCGCCACCGGGTCGACCTCCTCGACGGTCGCGGGGTCCAGGTCGGCCAGCCGGACGACCGCCTCGGTGACCAGGACGTCCCCCGGGCCCGCCACGCCGGACACGCGCGACGCCAGGTTCACCGTGCTGCCGAACAGGTCGCGGTCCCGTTCGATGACCCGTCCGGCGTGGATGCCCGCGTGGGCCGGCAGCCCGAGGTCCTCGCGCAGCGTTCGCACCAGCTCGACGGCCGCGTGAACGGCCGGGCCGGCGTCCCGGAAGTGCAGCATCGCCCCGTCGCCGAGGAGCTTCACCATCCGGCCGCCGCGCCGGGCGGCGACCTGTTCGGCCCGGCGCTGGAGCGCCGTGGCGATGCCCACCGCGACATCGTCGCCGCGCTGCTCCGTGACGTTCGTGAACCCGGAGATGTCGACGAACAGCACCGCTGGGGGTTCGGCCGGCTCGGGCGAGGGGCCGAGACCTCGGGACGCCAGCACCTCCTCGAAGTTGTCGGCGATCCCCGAGGTCACGGCCTGCTCGATGTGCCGCTGGATCAGCCACCGGGTGAGCCTCGGAAGCATCGTGAACAGGTTCACCACGGCGTCGGTGGCCTCCTTCGGATACGACTCGACCTCTCGGCGGAGCCATCGCTCGCGGGCGGGCCGGGCGATCTGTTCGTACAGGAGGTCGGCCCATCCGAACGTCGCCGTCCGGGTCCCGTCGCCCACGAGCCGCGCGGCCCGGAGGGGGGTGTCCTCATCGCCGGCCGGGCTCCACGCCTCGACGAACTCCCGGAGCAGGGCCTCCTCGTCCCGGGGGAGACGCGCCGCGGGATCCGGAGGCGTCAGGCCGAACAGCTGATAGACGGCGGGGAGGACCCGTCCGGAGTCCGGCCCGAGCCCGGAGGCGAACTCCGCGAACGTCCGCCCGGACCGTTCGGCCGGCTCCCGGAACACGTAGCGGTCGACGTGCCGGAGGTTCAGACCGGCGCCCTCGACCGCCGCCTCGACCTGCTCCCGCGTGAACCCCGCCGCCAGCAGTGACTCGATCATCTTCACCCGGAACACGTCGCCGTACGTGTACTCCCCCGGCGTCGAGGGCTCGAGGATGCCGATGCGAGTCAGCCACTCCACGTCCCCGAGGGGCGCGCCCGTCTCGGCGCTGAGCTCGGCCGGCGAGAGCGTCCGTTCCACGGACCCCGATTCTATGAGGGCGTGCCGGACCCGGGGTGCTCATCGGCGAGGGCCAGCAGCGCGTCGAACCCGCGGCGCATGTACTTCGCCGCGATCCGGAACACCAGCCGGTTGACGCCCGGCGTCGTGAACAGCGCGGGTGCCCCGACGAACCTGGTGAGGTCCTCCGTGTACCTCACGCGGCAGCCCGCGGCCGTCGGTTCGATCTCGTACCGGTGCACCGCGGTGAGGTCCCAGGGGCGGGCCCCCGGCTTGCCCGCCCGGTGGCTCTCCGTCACGAACTCGAACACCTCCGGACGGGTGGCCTCGGTGACCACAGATCGGTCCGAGAACCGGGCCACCTTCCCGTCGGACCCGGTCGAGCGGAATTCCGTCCCCACCACGGCCGGACCGGGCGGCGCCTCCATCGACAGAAGTCGGGTGGTCTCGAGTTGCCGGTTCCCCGCCCACTCCATGTGGCTCTGCAGGTCCGCCAGCAGGTCGTACACGGCCTCCGGCGGGGCCTGGCAGTCACCCTCGAACCGCAGGACCGGGTTGTGCCACCGGGTCCGCTGTGGGACCGCGACGTTCGCGCCATGCACCCGTGTCTTCGCCATGTCCCCTCCCTCCTTTCGCCTCGAACCGGAGCGTGGCAGGCGGGAGCTTCGGAAGGATCGGAAGGATTACCGATTTCCCGGACCGGCGGGCGTCAGGCGGTGATGTCTTCCTGGAGGTGCTGGCGGGACAGCGCAGCCGCCTCGGTCCGGTTCCTGATGCCGAGCTTGGCGAAGATGTTGCCCACGTGCGTGGCCACGGTCTTCGTGCTGATGTACAGGCGCGCGGCGATCTCGGCGTTCGTCAGCCCCTCGCCGAGGAGCCGGAGCACCTCCACCTCCCGCTTGCTGAGCTCGCCGAGCCGCTTCGGCCCGGTTCGCCCGGCCACACCGAGCGAGCGAAGGAGCGCGGCCGCCGAGTCGGCGTCCCGGGTGGCGCCGATCTCCTCGAACGCCCGGAGCGCCAGGCGCGCCTCCTCGATCGAACGGTCGCCGTCGAGGGCCCTGGCCAAGGCGAGATGGGCACGGGCGGCGGCGTGCGGCATCCGCAGCCGGACGAACGAGGCCAGGGCCCGCTCCAGGGAGTCCGCGGCCCGGCCATCGCCCTCGGCGGCACCAACCATGCCGGCGGCCAGGTCGGCCTCCGCCCGGGCCCGGTCCGAGCCGGCGGCGTGTGCGACGGCGCCCAGCTGCTCGGCCGTCTCGCGAGCGCCCGCCTGGTCCGGCTGCGCCAGCTGTACCTCGACCAGCAGAGCCAGGAGGGGGACGGCCAGGAGGTGGTCCCGCCCGATGTCGTTCAGTCGCCGGTGGAGCCGGGCGGCCGCCAGCGCCGTCTGGCCGCGCGCCATGGACAGGGCCACCATCGGCACGACAGCCTCGGGAAGGTCCTCGTATCCGCCGAGCAGCTGTTCGGCCTCCTCCAGCCGCCCCTGCGAGACCCGCAGCTGGGCCAGGCGCGTGGCCGGGTGGACGCACCGGGCCCGCTGCCCCGTCTTCTGGAGGGCCCGGAGCGTCCGGGTCAGCCACCCCTCCACCTCGTCCCACTGGCCGCTCGCCCGCAGCACCTCGGCGCAGCAGGTCCCGCAGAACGTCAGCAGGGCCGGATGGCGCGTCCGCTGCATGAACCCCATCACGACCTCCGACCACTGTTCGAACCGGGCCGCGTCCAGGGTCACCTCCACGGCCATCACCATCGAGCAGTACAGGTCGCCCAGCGTGCGGAGATCCGTTCCCTCGCCGGCCGTCGCCGCCGCCATCGCCTCGTCGAAGTGCGTCATCCCGTCCTCGATGCGCCCGAGCGCGATCTCCGCGAGGCCGGAATGGCCGAGCGCGGCAAGCTCCAGGTCGGGGTCGCCCGCGCTCCTGGCGACGCTCAGTGCCACCTCGGCGAACGAGAGCGCGCGGACAGGATCGATCGAGCGTTCGCAGTCGACGAGGGCCATCCATCCCACCTGGACCGGGTCGGGGTCGCGTTCGAGGAGATCGCGGGCCCGGGCCAGCCACCCCGCCGCGGCGGCGTCGTTCCCCAGCGCGTCCGAGTACTCCCGGGAGAGCAGGAGGGCGGTGTGGGCGGCACGGGCGGAACCGCCGGCGCGGCGGCTCGCCACGTAGGCCCGCTCCCACGCCCGGATCGCGCCGTCCGTGTCGGACAGCCACCACAGCGCCTCCCCGAGCCCTTCGAGCGCCTCGGGATCCGTGCCGGCCGAGTCGAACGCGTCCCGGGCCTCCTCCCACCGCCCGGCCCCCAGCGCCTCCCGCCCGACGTCCATCGCAACCGGTCCCCCGCGCGTCATCCGGAGTCAATCATCCCACTTCGCGCGTGGCCGCTGCCCCGGCCCAGCACGCCAGTGGCCTCGCGGGTCGGAAGCGACGTCGGGCGAATCGGCGCCGAAGCCGGTGGGCCGGAATGTGGGTCCGGTCGTCAGGGACCGGTGAGGAGGCGGAGGTCCGTCTCGCGGGCGACCCTCACAGCCGCGGCGAGGGTCTTCTGGACCACGGCGTAACGGGCGTGCTCCGAGACCAAGCGGTCGATCTCCGGGTTCTCGTGGTCGATGGCGATGGCGAAGTGCGTGGACTCGCGGCGGACCGCCTCGTATTCGTCTCGGGTCAGCCGGATCGGCGCGTGGCACTCACCGTCGCCGCACTCGCAGACATAGACGTCCCAGGTGCCGTGGGCCCCGAGGGCGTCCGTGGTGGTCTCGATGGACTCGTTGACGGCCCGGAACCTGGTCTGGTTGATGGCCTCTTCGAGCAGCCAGTTCATCGTGTTCCCCGATCTCGACCGCGACGTGGGCGGCGACTCGTGACGACCGGGGAATGGGGTCGAAGGTGGAGGGCGGAGCCTGGCGGCCCTCTGGGCCAGGAACCAAGGCTACGCCCCGGTGATCGACCCGGTCAATGTGACCTGGGAAAGACCGGGTTGGTACTGTCCGAACTGTGGGCACGCGGATGGAGGACGATGGCGCGCTGCGCGTCCTGATCGCCGACGGCGAGGGCCCGCGCCTGCGCGAGGTCACCCAGACCGTGGTCGCCTTGGGGCACGACGTCATCGCCCACGAGTCCGGCCTCTCGGACGTGGGACCCGCCACCGCACGCCTGAAGCCCGACGTGGCGGTGGTGATCGTCGGCGAGAGCTCGGAGCACTCGCTCGGGATGATCGACCGCATCGTCCGGGAGGCGGCCTGCCCGATCATCGCGGTGCTCGCCGTCCAGGACCGGACGTTCATCAACGAGGCCGCCCGGCGCGGGATCTTCGCCTACCTCACGCACGAGGGCGACCCGGCGCAGCTCCAGAGCTCCATGGACATCGTCCTGCGGCGCTTCGCCGAGTACCACAACCTGGAGGGGGCGTTCGGCCGCCGCGCGCTCCTCGAGCGGGCCAAGGGCATCCTGATGGAGCGTCACTCGATCGACGAGCGCGAGGCCTTCGAGATGCTCCGCCAGGAGGCCCGGCGGAACAGCCGGAAGATCGTCGAGGTGGCGGAGGCGGTGCTGGCGGCCCACCCGATGATGCGTCAGCTCAAGGGAAGCGACAGCCCGTGAGAGGACGCACGCTCGGCGTCCGGGTGAGCCTCGGGCCCCCCTGGCTACGTCCGCGGGTGGGGGCGACCTAGTATGCTGGCAGCTCTGAAGGCCTTGTAGGGTCCGTGCCGAGCTGTTGCAGGTGGAGGCCCCACCTCGTCGCTCCGGCTCCCCACGATCCCTGTTTGGCAACACGCCCAGACGGGAGCCATCGGAATGACGAAGACGTCGCAAGGGATCGATTACGGACCCCAGTCATCGCGGCGAGCTCCGGCGCGGTGGCCCAAGGGGCGTGCCTGTGAGCATCCGAGTTGCAGCACGGTCCTGTCCGTGTACAACGAGTCGCCCACGTGCTGGGTTCATACGGCGCCATCCCGCCGCCGGCCGGTCCCGCGAGACTGACGGAGCGACGCCGTTTCGAGGAGGTACTGACATGCCAGAGACGTTCGGGAAGCGCCAACGACGGGACGTCAAGGCGAGGAAAGCCGCGGCCCGAGATGCGCGCCGGGTCGCGCGCAACGACCGCCGCGAGCGGCGAGCGGCCGGGCTCCCGCCCATCGAGGAGCCGATCCGGCCGGACGACGACTTCGACGGGTACGCCGACGCCGAGCCCGTGGACACCGAGCAGGCCAGTCCCTCGGGCTGACCGTCGGTCCCCGGCGCCCAGCTGACACCGAGAGGCTCGAGGCGCGGTCATGGGCCTCTACCGAGAGCGGTTCCTCCCGCGGATCGTCGACGTCGGATGCGGATCGAAGAAGCTCGAAACGCTGCGCCGCCGGGTCTGCGCGGGCCTCGCCGGACGCGTCGTGGAGATCGGCTTCGGATCGGGCCTCAACGTCCCCTTCTATCCGGCGACCGTCACCGAGGTTGCGGCGGTCGAGCCCTCCGACCTCGCCTGGATGCTGGCCGCCAAGCGCGTGGAGGCGGCATCGGTCCCGGTGGAGCGATCCGGTCTGGACGGGCAGTCGCTGCCGTTCGACGACGACAGCTTCGACGCCGCAGTGACCAGCTGGACGCTCTGCACGATCCCCGATGTCGCCGCCGCCCTCGGCGAGGTCCGCAGGGTCCTCGAGCCGGGCGGCACCCTGCACTTCGTCGAGCACGGGCTCGCTCCGGACGAGCGGGTGCGCCGGTGGCAACGGCGTCTCGAACCGATGCAGAAGCGGCTCGCCGGCGGGTGCCACCTGACCCGGCCGATCATCGACCTGCTGAGCGAGGCCGGGTTCACGCTCGTCGAGTTCGACGTGTTCTACCAGCAGGGCGTGCCGAGGTTCGCGGGCGCCGACACCCTGGGGATCGCGCTGTCTCCGTAGCGGCAGCGAGGCGGCGGGCGATCCCTCAGCCGGCTGCCTTCGCCGCCAGGACCTCGAGGTACTCGTCGAGACGCTCGTAGGTCTCGACCGCGCCCTCCTCCATGCCGGATTGGAGCATCCCATCGCGGTCCTCGACGGAGTCGAACAGCGCCGTGGCCGTGAGCACGGTCTTGCCGTCCTGCTCCTCGAACGTCGCGGTCTGGACTGAGACGTGGCCGGGGACGCCCTCCCATTCGAACGTCCAGACGATCCGCTCCGGGCGGACGATCTCGCGGAACTCGCCCCGGAATCCGGGGATCTCGCCGTCGGCGCCGCGGTGCACGATCCGCCACGCGCCGCCCGGCCGGAAGTCCATCTCGCAGCTCGCGATCTCGTAGCGCCTCGGGCCCCACCAATGCGACATGTGCTCGCACGAGGAGTGGGCCTCGAACACCAGGTGGCGCGGCGCGTCGAAGACCCGGGTCGAGACGATCTCCAGGTCCGACGGCGTCGTCACCGTGAGCCGCTTGCTATCGCTTGCGCCCATCGCCCTTCTCCTTTCCTCGACCCTGGAGCTCGTCCAGGTACTCGTCCAGCCGGTCGTAGCTCTCCTCCCAGAAGCGGCGGTACCGCTCCGTCCACTGGGCGACCTCCTTCAGCGGCTCCGCCTGGAGCCGGGCGGGCCGCCACTGCCGCTCCCGGCCCCGCGCGATCAGCCCCGCCCGCTCGAGCACCTTCAGGTGCTTCGAGACCGCCGGCATGCTCATCTCGAACGGCTCCGCCAGCTCGGTCACGGAGGCCTCCCCCGCCGCCAACCGTGCCAGGATCGCCCGTCGCGTGGGATCCGCGAGGGCCGCGAATGTCCGGTTCAGCTGTGCCGTCCCTGCGCTCATTCAACCTCTCCGTTAAATAACTGATGGGTAAAGTACCGCGGCCGACGGACCGATGTCAAATCGAGCCTGGAACGTCGAGTCTCGACGACGTTCGGTGAACCCGACCGGCGGGTGCTCGAGGCGGTCAGTCCTTCGGCGGCAGCGGTGGACCGATGAACTCCTGGTCGTAGCGGCCGGCGATCTCCGTGAGGGCCTGCTTGTCGAGGAACTGCTCGTCGGCGGGCGGCAGCTGCCGGGACCGGGCCGGCTTCCCGCCCTCCCGGAAGAACCCCTCGACCCCCGCGGGTCCGAAGAACAGCAGGAGGCGGGCTTCCTCCGAATCGACACGGAACCCGTGCGGTACGTCACGAGGCCCGTAGACGACCGAGCCGGCGACCGCTTCGATGACGGCCTCACCGTGCTGGACACGGACCTCGCCGGAGAGGACCAGGAAGAACTCGTCCTCCCGTCGATGGATGTGGAGCGGGGAGGCGAACCCCTTGGGCGCCAGCAATTCCATCATTGCGAAGCGGCCCGCCGTGTTGTCCCCGGTCGCCCTGAGAACGCCCAGTCCCCCGTTGAACCACAACGCCTCGCCCTCGCCCGGACCCAGTGCGTAGCCGTCGGTCGCTCCCCCAAGTGACATCGATGACTCCCTCCGGCGCTCGGCGCCTGCAGTCAGCATATCCCGGAGGTGTCCTCGTGGTGGCTCCTGGGATCGGCGTCGATGAGCCGGCTTGGTGGGCGTGCCCGGTGGCCCGGGCTCAGCGACCCGTGCGTGCGGCGTTCTCCTGGATCCGGGTCTTCACGATCTTCCTCACGAGTGCGGCGGGGATGGGCCTGTCCGCGGTGAAGCGGAGCGTCCCCTTCCCCGAGAAGTAGGGCTTCAGCTCCTCCCCATGCGCCTCGAGGACCCTCGCGCTCGCGGGGAACAGGCTGCAATGGTCCTTGAACGCCGCGAACCACACCAGGAATCGACCGTGCAGCTTGAACGCCGGCATCCGGTAGCTGATCGTCTCGGCGGCCTCCGGCGCGGTGGCCCTGATCGTCTTCCGCAACTGCTCCAATGCGGCCCGCGGGGCCTCCGGGAGGCCGGCCAGGTAGTCGTCCATGCCGGTTGGTCCCGTCATGCCAGCTCCTTCGCTGAACCCTCGAGGAATCATTCCACGGTCCTCCTTCTCCACGGTCCTGGGTGGTCCCGAGGATGCGGGGCAGCCGGGCGACCATTGCGCCTGCGGGTCAGGCGAGGTTCACTAGCGCGCGTGCAACCACGAGCGTCCGGAGGGTGGTGGAGCCGGCTCGAGCGCTTCGCGAGGATCGGGGTGCTTTCGACCGACTCCCGGGACGAGGCTCTTCGCAAGGAGACGCTCGTCCTCGCGGCCGCGTTCATCACGGCCCTTTCGGTCGTGTGGGTGGCAACGTATTGGTCGCTCGGGCTGTATCTGTCCGCCGCCATCCCATTCGCCTACCAGGCGGTCTCGATCGTCAACCTGGTGGTGCTCGCCAGAACCAAGCGGTTCCGTTTCTTCCGGGCCTGCGAGCTGGCCACGAGCCTGATCCTGCCGTTCGTGCTGCAGCTCAGCCTCGGTGGGTTCGTGGCATCGAGCGGGGTCGTGCTGTGGTCGTTCACCGCCCCGCTCGGCGCCCTGCTGTTCTCGGGACGCAAGGAGGCGGCGCGGTGGTTCGCGGCCTTCCTTGCGCTCATCGCCCTGTCCGCTGCGCTGGACCCGTTCATGGCGAACAAGACCGCGCAGATCCCGCACTGGATCCGCATCTCGTTCTTCGCCCTCAACGTCCTCGGCGTGACCAGCACCTGCTACGTCCTGCTGCAATACTTCGTCCGGGAGCGCGACCGTGCAGCCGAGATGGTGGCCGCGGAGCGCGAGCGCTCGGAGCGCCTGTTGCTGAACGTCCTGCCGGGACCGATCGCGGAGCGGCTGAAGGCAGGTGAGTCCCTGATCGCCGACGGATCCCCCGAGGTGGGGGTCCTGTTCGCCGACATCGCGGGCTTCACACCAATGTCGGCGAACATGGCCCCGGAGGACATCGTGCGGTTGCTGAACGAAGTCTTCACCGTCTTCGATGGCCTGGCGGCGGATCACGGGCTGGAGAAGATCAAGACGATCGGTGACGCGTACATGGTCGCCTCCGGACTTCTGGGCGGGGGCCCCGACCACATCCGGAAGCTCGCCGAGATGGCGCTCGGGATGCAGCGGGCGGTCGAATCCATGGGCGCGATCCAGCTCCGGATCGGCATCGACGTCGGCCCCGTCGTGGCCGGCGTGATCGGGCGGAGGAAGTTCATCTACGACCTCTGGGGAGACACGGTGAACACCGCCAGCCGGATGGAGTCCCATGGCGTTCCCGGTGCGATCCACGTGACCGAACGGGCCCAGGCGCGCATGGCCTCGACGTTCGAGTTCGAGGATCGGGGGATCCTCGACGTCAAGGGTAAGGGACCGATGCACACCTATCTGCTGCTGGGTCCCAGGCAGGGCGGTCCGATCCCCGATGGAGCATCCGCAGCGGTCGAGCCAGGAACGCGCCACATTTCGTAGGTCCGTCCTGGATCTAGGGCCGATCTCCATCGTCCGACCGGCTTGCCGCGGTCCAGAGGTCGCCGGCGGTGGCCCTGGGCGAGGCGCTCCTCGTACACGCCGACCTTCCATCTGATGAGGTCGAGGCACTTGTTGAGGTCGCCGATCTGCGCGGTCACGCGTTCCCGGTGCTGACGCAGGAGGGCGAGCCGTTCCTCCTCGTTGCCGCCTCCCTGCCGAACGAGCTCGGCATAGCGGCGGATCCCGGCGAGCGGCATGCCGGAGGCGCGGAGGCTGGAGCAGAGCTCCAACCACTCGATGTCCTGCTCGCCGTAGACCCGGTACCCGTTGAGCCCGCGTCGCACCGGATTGGCGAAGAGGCACTCGCGTTCGTTGAAGCGCAGCGCGTGCACGCTCATTCCCGTGCGTTCGGCGACGTCTCCGATGCTCAAGCCCGATTCGATCTCAGCCAATCGTTCCTCCAGGGTGAGCTGACATAGAGTCCGCTCTCGACTTTGGCCTCGGAAGCATGCCTGACTCCCCTGTCACGCTCATCACCGGCGGTGGCAGCGGCATGGGGGCGGCGACGGCCTGGGCACTGCTGGACTTGGGCCACCGGCTGTCGATCACCGGATGTCGCCAGGACCGCCTCCACGCGTTCGCCGAGGAGGTCGGCGAACCGGCCGGCCTGATGACTCTGACCGGGGACGCGGCCGACGACGACGCCGTCCGGTCGGCCGTCCAGTCCACCGTCGGGGAGTTCGGGCGCCTGGACAACGTCATGACCAACGCCGGTTACACGACGTTCGACAACGTCGCCGACGGCGACCCCGATGGCTGCCGACGTGACAGGGTCACGGAGCTGGCGGATCGGCAAGCCCCGGATGGCAACAGCGGCTTCTACCTGGTCCGCCTGACGAAGGCCTCGGGCATCGACCGGTTCGCGGCCCGTGTGGTCACGCCGGCACCTGGGCGACGACCACGACGCGACGGCGTTGCTACGGGGCCTGGCCCGCGGACATCTCGCGCCACAGCGCGGGGAGGGCCTCACGCACGACGTCGAGCTCGCGGGCCATCGCCTCGAGCCGGGCCTCCGCGTCCTCTCGAGCAACCCGCGGTCCACGAGCATGCGGACGAACTCCTCCGTGTAGAGGGGGTTCCCGCCCGCGCGATCCAGCAGGGCGGCCTGCGTCTCGACAGGGAGCACCGCCTGGTTGAGGATCGCCGCGATGAGCCGGGCGATCTCCTCGGGAGACAGCGGCGAGAGCCCGATCGTCGTCGAGTGGCGCTTCCCGCCGCCCAGGCCAGGCAGAACCGCGCGCGCTCGGGGTTGTCCTCCCCCCTCTCGAGCAGAGCACGGGGCGAGTGTACGGGCCCCGCCCGCCCGCGAAGGGCCGTCGGCCTAGGATGCGCCTGTGTTCGCCATCGAGGAACGGAGCGCGGTGCGCGATCGCCTTCTCGGGATGGCCAATGCCGACGAGCGCGTGGTCGGCGCTGCGCTCGTCGGTTCCCTTTCGGTGGGAGCAGGGGATCGGTGGTCGGACCTCGACCTCACCTTTGCCGTCTCGGACGGCGCGGAGGTGGATCAGGTCATCACCGACTGGACGAGGCAGATTGTCGCGGATCTCGACGCGGTGGTGCTCTTCGATCTCCCGAGCGGCCACACGATCTACCGTGTGTTCCTCCTGCCGCAGTGCCTCCAGATCGACCTTTCGTTCACGCCCGCGGCGTGGTTCCGCCCACGCGGTCCCCGGTTTCGGTTGCTCTTCGGCGCTGCCGGAGAGGTCTCGTCGCCTGAACCGCCCGATCCGCGCGATCTGTTCGGCTGGGCGGTCGTCTACGCGCGTGCAGCGCGGGCGTACATCGCGCGGCGACGATGGTGGCAGGCAGCGCACTGCATCGACGGCGTCCGGGATCGGACCTTGGCCCTGGCATGCATCAGGCGCAACCTCGAGAGTAGCCATGGCCGCGGCTACGACGATCTGCCGCCGACCGTCCTCGATCCCCTGCGGCGTACCCTGGTGCCGTCGTTGGCGCCGGAGGCGCTGCTGGAAGCGCTGAAGGCCTCTGTCGAGGCGCTGCTCCGAGAGTCGACCGAACTGGGCCAGGTCGCGATCAAGGCGGGTCAAGGCCTACGCGAGTGGGTGACGTGAGTTGGCCTGCCAGCGATGCGAGAATCGAGAAAGGGCGGGCGGACCAGCAGGAATGGCTTGGGAAGGCCAAGAACTCAGGCACCCGAGGGGACGCTGTTCGAACGCTTGGCGCAGATTTTACGACCCAGCCCCGCGAACTGCTGGCGGATAGACCGGCGTCAGGCATCTCTTGTCAATGCCGGTTCCTGGGGGGCCAGTTGGGGTCTTCTCGTCACGGCGAATCGGGGTCGACATCTGGATGACGACGTCACGGTCGTGGAAGGACGCGGGCATGCCAGCCGGTGCGTCGAGGACCGGTGCGTCGAGGAGAGGTGTCCGACTCACCCGATGACGTCGATCAAGCCTTTGACCGCATCCGTCGCCACACTCGCATGGGTCGACGTCGCCGTGATCAGGCGGCGCAAGCATCGCGGGCGCCGACAGGATGCTCGGGATCGCGTCTCCGCCACACGGAGCGGCGTGCAGGCTCCTCCGTCCCAGGACCTCGGCTTCTCGCGAGAGTGCTCGTCCGGGACTCGGACAATCTCGTCGCGGAGCGTCACCTCCCCGCTCGGTGGAGGCATCTCCCGACCATGAACGCGCGGCGGGCCGAGATGTCCAGGGGGCGGAGCAGCGCCCGGGCCTCCACGAGGGTTGAACATACGAGGGCGATGATCGCGAGGCCGAGGCTGATCCCGAACCGAACCACCGCCCCGGAGTTCGAGGCGTTCTTTCGCGAGCAGTACCCCATGCTCGTTCGGATGCTCTACCTCCTCACCGGGAGCAACGCCGAGGCGGAGGACCTGGCCCAGGAGGCGCTCGCGCGCGCGTTCGAGCGGTGGCGCCGGGTCCGGCACATGGCCTCGCCCGGCGGCTATGTCTGCCGGACGGCGCTGAACCTCCAGCGAAAGCGCGTTCGCTCCCTCGAGGTCCGCGCTCGCCGAACACCGAGCGGCGCTGGCGAGCGAGACCGCATCGAGCAGGCGGAGCAACGCACCGACGTCGCCCGCGCGCTCGCGTCGATCCCGGTCCACCGGCGCCAGGCGCTCGTGTTGACCGCGTGGCTCGAGCTGTCCGCGGAGGAAGCGGGAAGCCTGCTGGGCATCAAGCCCTCAACCGTTCGAAGCGAGGCGTCGCGAGCGCGGGCCGCGCTCCGTGAGCACCTGGAGGAACGCGATGAATGACCTGCGCACGCTCCTCGATCGGGAGGCCGATCGGGCGACCGAATCCGCCGATGGGCTGGAGCGCACGCTCCGAAAGGCGAGTCGCCGCCAGCGGCGCCGGGGGTTCGCCCTCGGGGTGGTCGCGATGGCCGCGACAGCGGCGGTGGTGGGCGCCCTGTGGGCGGGATTCACCAGCGGTCGTCCCGACACGGTGGGCTCTCCCGGCCCGAGCTCGGGGGCGACACACGCCCCGTCGCCGAGCCCGGACCAGGGCCTCCGCAACTCCGCGATCGTGCAGATGCGGCTGGCCCTTCGGTCGGAACTCGCGGCTCGTGGCAGGCTTCGCCACGCCTCCTCGGTGCTCATTGCCCGCGAGGCCGGGCTCACCGGGCGCCTTGCGCGGGTGGAGCGTCCCCGGCCGGGGGAGACGCGAGCGCACCGCCAGGCCCGCCTGACCGCAGCCGCCCGACTGACGGCTCAGCTGGCGGGCCTTCGGGCCCGGGAGGCCGCGCTGACCTCACGGTTGCGAAAGCTGGGAGGCGAAATCGAGCACCTCCGCGCCGGCATCGCCGCTGCGCTACTCGGCGGCCCGGACGGCGACGGCCCGCTGTCCGCCACCGTGATCGTCGACCCGGGGCAGGACATCCGCTTCGACCCGCCGCCGCCCGACGCCGCGCCGGCCCTGACGGCGAGCGACGCGGTGGCCCACTTCCAGGCCGTCGACCCGGTCTTCCAGGTCCCGGACGGCACGACGGCCACGCTGGGGCTCTACACGGCGCCGGTCGGCGATGGCTCCTTCCGGTTCCGTGACCGGCTGGCATGGGGCCTCCTCTCGCCGGGGTGCCCCATGGTGCACGGCGGTTTCAATGCCCATCCGTCCCCTGGGCCCTGCCGTGGAATGTGGCTGTTCCTCGACGCGAACACGGGCGAAATGCTCGAGAGCCTCGCCCAGAGCTGAGTCGCGTGCGGCGTCTTCCGTCAAGGGGGCCACCCGACCTGACGATTGCTCCAGGCGGCGAGCAGCTCCCGTTCGCGGTCGAGGGGAATCCCCGCTCGGAGCGGGACGGCCTGGTCGCGCGAGCGGTTCCGCTTGCAACAGGCCGTCGCCATGGCGTCTCGCAGAAGAATGGTGACGCCGTCATAGCGCGATCGCCGTGGCGCCAACGATCGCGAGCTTGGCGTCGAAGGCCATGTACATGGCCAACAACAGGCGGTTCTACCTGGATGGGACTCCGTGCAGCGCGGTCTGAGAGGGGATCGCTGCAGGAGAGCGATCGGACATCAGAACGTGCCCTCTACCAGGCAATATGGCGCGAGATTTGTCAAGACCGCGTGGTCTTGATTGCTCGGTGCGCGAACCGCCCCCCGAAGATCGAGCCGAGCGAGAGCCTCTCCCTCCGGAGTTACCGACGCCGCGACCGACGCCCCCGGTAGATGTTCGCCCGGAGGCCGACATCGAGCACGGTCACCG
>WNFU01000268.1_pt1 | contig 69557 bp, 62 predicted proteins | sample 5400121 | NCBI WGS metagenome assembly WNFU01 (sample SAMN13153360, study PRJNA577476) | soil metagenome | isolation source: 100 cm soil or saprolite under grassland replicate 1 | place: USA:California | collected 2016-06-15
CTCGCCGAACTCGCTGCCGGAGACGTGCTTCTCGGCGATCATGCCGACGAACGCGTCGACGTTGTCCACCGACCCGTACACGGCCTTGAGCCGGGCCGCCAGCGGGGTCTTGCGGACGCCCTTGGTCGCGGTGTTCTCGGCCTCGGGCGAGCCGATCGTCACCGGCCGGCCGTCGATGTCGGTCAGCTTGACGAAGTCAAGGCTGGCCGGGTCGTTCACGCCGCTGCCGGGTGGGAAGGCCTCGCTGGCCTCCCCGGTGATCGCCGCGAAGGAGGTCTTCGGGGCCAGCCCGAACGCCCGGCGCAGGTTGTTGTAGCTCGGCATGCCGTGGTCACGGCCGCGGGCGACGTCGATCGCGCCGAGGTCCACCACGCCCTTGAAGCAGGTGGGCAGGCTGGGGTCCTCGAAGCAGTCCGGGTTGCCGGAGACCGGGATCTGGAACAGCACGCTGCGGAGGTGGTTGTCTATCTGCTCGTCGTTGTTGTACTCCGACTCGGCACCGATCGCCTGCAGCATCGGCCCGAGCTGGATCTGGGTGAGCAGGTCGGGGTTGAAGAACGCCAGGTTCAGCGAGACCACGAGGGTGACGTCCGCGCCGTCGCGCTCGACCTGGACGCCGGCGTTCTCGAACGCCGTCAACTGCGCATCGGTGTACCGGGACGCGTTGGTCTCCACCTCGAACTCGCCGTGGATCTGGCTGTGCGCGCGGTAGCCCACCGTGGCGAACTCGTTGCCCAGGTTGGCGTTCACGTCGGGTTTGTAGCCGGCGTACATCGGCAGGGCGACCCCGGCCGCCGGCAGGAACTCGTTGTAGGTGATGTACTGCTGCTCGGCGATCACGATCCGCCGGGCGATCTGGAACTTCTCCTCGTTGGTGAGGGTGCTCGGCAGCATCGCCACGATCCGGTTGTGTTCCCGGGCGAACAGCGTGTGCGTGGCCGACAGGGCGATGTTCTCGTTGGCGCGGACGTCGCCCGCGACGAAGGCGCGTTCGGGGTGGGCCGCCAGCCGGCCGTCCACGGCCATGTCCGGTGCGCTGCCCGGGTCGCCCCGGCTGTTGCGCCGCGGCAGGTACCCGCCGGGCAGCATCAAGGTGGCCGCGTTGTTGGTCACGTTGCCGTCTACCGTGCCGTTGCGCAGCCACTCCAGCCGTTGATTGGTGCCGCCATAGACGGCCCAGGCGTCGATGTAGCTGCTGACGGTGTTGATCTGCTGGCGGGTGTTGCTGACGCCGGTACCCGGAGCGGCGGGCGTCCGGACGAATGGGATGACCCCGAGGGTGTTGGTGAACTTCTCCAGCGGGTCGTTGCTGTTGAAGGGGATGTCGGCCGCCTCACCGTTCTCCTGCCGCAGCCCGAACGTGTGGTCGAGGAACTGGCCCCACGTCCACAGCCACTGGGTGTTGCGGCGCTCCGAGAAGACGTTCTGGCCGAGGTCCTGCATGACCCGGTTGCTGATCAGGCGCACGTTGGGGCCGGAGACCGGGGCGCCCCGGCCGTCCGCGTAGTTGGCCGCCGCGACCCGCGTGTACTGGCTGCCGACCTTTCCCCAGGTGGGGTGGGCGAGGTTGTTGCCCGACCCGTCCAGGCTCTGGATCTCGAAGCCGAGTACAGCCGTCGCGTTGGGGGCTCCGGCCAGTAGCGTGCCGGCCGCGAGGAGTATCGCGCCGAATCCGATGGCGAGGGATCGGGTACGTAGGACGGAACGATAACCGGGCGACGCGTGTCGCCATCTTCGAGCGCGCATGCTCTCCTCCCCTTGGGAGCCCTCACGGACACCGGGACATTCAGCAATCCATCGCTTACCGCTTGTCATTGACACGTGCGTGAAGGACTGAATTCGGCGGTAATTCCCGTCGAATCTCATCGATGACCGGCGGTGTCCGCAGCACTTCCACGCATCCCGGCACGGACCGCGGGACGTGCTGACGCCGAGGTCACGGCTGCGGCGTCTGCTGGCCTGGGTATGCCATGAGGCCTCCTGCCTCTAGCCAAAGCGGCGGCGCCTGTACGCCATGCTCTGCCCCGATAAAGGCAAGGGTCAATAGAGTTGCTTCGACGTATTACCCCTGGGGGGTGCGCGCTTTTCGCAGTCGTCCAATGAATTACCGGCGCACCGTGTCCGGCGGATAACGCAGCGCGGTACCACTCGTGCATTTGTTTTCTGCGTCGGGATACGACTACCGCAAGTAAGTCCCGGGGTCAAGCCGCCGGCGCGGCCGAGCGGTACACCTGCATGACCCGGTCGGCGATGGCCGACCAGGAGAACTCCGCGAGGGCGCGCCGGCGCCCGGCCCGGCCCAGCTCGGCCGCCCGCGCCGGGTCGGCGAGCAGCTCGGCGACGGCCGCGGCGAGGTCGTGGACGAACCGGTCCGGATCCAGCGGGGTACCGGTGCCGTCGCTCGCCTGGTCGATCGGCACCAGCAGCCCGGTCTCCCCGTGCGCGACCACCTCGGGGATGCCTCCGGTGGCGGTGGCGACCACGGCCGTCTCGCAGGCCATCGCCTCCAGGTTGACGATGCCCATCGGCTCGTACACCGACGGGCAGACGAACAGCGTGCTGTGCGTGAGGATCTGCACGACCTCGCGCCTGGGCAGCATCTGCCGGATCCACAGCACGCCGCCGCGGGTCCGGTGCAGTTCGGCGGCCAGCTCCTCGACCTCGGCCGCGATCTCCGGCGTGTCCGGCGCGCCGGCCAGCAGCACGAGCTGCGCCCCGGGCGGCAGGGACCGGGCTGCGCGCAGCAGGTAGGGCAGGCCCTTCTGGCGGGTGACCCGGCCGACGAAGGTGACGCTGGGCCGGTCCGGGTCCATCCCGATCCGCTCGACCACGTCGGTACCCCGGTCCGGCGCGTACTGCTCGGTGTCGATCCCGTTGTGCACGACGTGTACCCGGTCCGGGCGCACGGCCGGGTAGGCGGCGAGCACGTCGTGCCGCATCCCGGCGGAGACGGCGATGACCGCGTCGGCGGCCTCGACGGCGGTGCGCTCGACCCAGGACGACAGCGCGTACCCGCCGCCGAGCTGCTCGGCCTTCCACGGCCGCAGCGGCTCCAGGCTGTGCGTGGTCACCACGTGCGGCACCCCGTAGAGCAGCTTGGCGACGTGCCCGGCCAGGTTGGCGTACCAGGTGTGGCTGTGCACCACGTCGGCGCCCGCCGCACCGGCGGCCATCTCCAGGTCGACGCCCATCGTGCGCAGTGCCGCGTTGGCCCCGACGAGCCCCGGGGGCGGGTCGGCGTACCCGGTCACGCCCGGCTCTGCCCGAGGAGCGCCGAAGCAGTGCACCCGCACGTCGGCGCGGTGGCGCAGCTCCCGGGCCAGGTACTCGACGTGCACGCCGGCGCCGCCGTAGACCTCGGGCGGGTACTCCCTGGTGAACAGATCGACGCGCACGAGGCCACCCTAGTACGCCGTCTGGCTGGTGCCGGGCCGGTCGGGTGGTTAGCGTCGTTTCATGGCGCCCAAGGTGCTCTCGATCGTGCTGGCCGGCGGGGAGGGCAAGCGACTCATGCCCCTGACCGCCGACCGCGCGAAGCCGGCCGTCCCGTTCGGCGGCCTGTACCGGATGATCGACTTCGCCCTGTCCAACCTGGCCAACGCGGGTTACCTGAAGATAGTCGTGCTGACCCAGTACAAGTCCCACTCGCTGGACCGGCACATCACCCAGACCTGGCGGATGTCCAACCTGCTGGGCAACTACGTGACACCGGTACCGGCCCAGCAGCGGCTCGGGCCACGCTGGTTCGCCGGCTCGGCCGACGCGATCTACCAGAGCCTGAACCTCATCAAGGACGAGCAGCCCGACCACGTCATCGTGTTCGGGGCCGACCACATCTACCGGATGGACCCGCGCCAGATGGTGGCGCAGCACCTCGCCTCCGGCGCCGGGGTCACGGTCGCGGCGATCCGCCAGCCGCTGTCGCTGGCCGACCAGTTCGGCGTCATCGACGTGGCCGAGGACGGCCGGCGGATCGCGGCGTTCCGGGAGAAGCCCACCGACGCCACCGGGCTGCCGGACGCGCCAGACGAGATCTACGCGTCGATGGGCAACTACGTGTTCACCACCCGGGCGCTGTGCGAGGCGCTGGCCCGCGACGCGCAGAACCCGGCGAGCAAGCACGACATGGGCGGCAACATCATCCCGATGCTCGTCGAGTCGGGCGAGGCCGACGTCTACGACTTCCGCGACAATGACGTGCCCGGCAGCACCGACCGCGACCGCGGGTACTGGCGCGACGTGGGGACGCTGGACTCGTTCTACGACGCCCACATGGACCTCATCTCGATCCACCCGGTCTTCAACCTCTACAACATGGAGTGGCCGGTGCTGACCGACCACCCGCCGTGGCCGCCGGCCAAGTTCGTGCACGGCTGGCAGGAGCGGGTCGGCCGGGCGGTCAGCTCGATGGTCTCGCCGGGCGTGGTCATCTCCGGCTCGCTGGTGGAGGACTCGGTGGTCTCGCCCAACGTGCGGGTGCACTCGTGGGCCCACGTGGCGGGCTCGGTGCTGATGGACGGCGTGGAGATCGGGCGGCGCGCGGTGGTGCGCAACGCGATCCTCGACAAGAACGTCGAGGTGCCCGAAGGCGCCGAGATCGGCGTGGACCTGGAGGCCGACCGCAAGAAGTACACCGTCTCCGACGGCGGCATCGTGGTCGTCGGCAAGGGCCAGGTGGTGCAGCTCTGAGGCCGGCCGGGCGGGTCACGGCGTCGAGTTGACCGCCCTGACCCGCAGCGGCTGGCCGGCCGTGGTCGTGGTACGCACCAGGCTGTATCCGGTGGTCCTGGTGACCCGCAGGTCGGCCGGGCCGGTGCTGCGCTCCACCTTGCTGTCCACCCACCGCACGTCGCGGCCGCCGTCGACGGCGAACGCGGGCCGGCCGTCGTTCTTGACGAACTGCACGTCGACGTTGGTGAAGGTGATGCCGGAGACGTGCCGCAACCAGAAGCCGTAGGCCGGGCGGGTACCCCACTCGCGCGGGCGGTACAGGGTCAGGCTCTCCACGGGTACCAGGTTGGCGTCCGAGACCTTGTGCCCGCCCGGCACGGTCAGCTTCACGTTGGTGAGGCTGACGTGGGAGATCAGCGCGCCCGGCGAGCCGATGAAGCTACTGGCGTACTCGTCCGCCCCCTGCACGTCGGCCGGCGTGGTCAGGTTGGTCCCGGTGACGTCGGTGATGGTGACGTTGTCGATCCGGCCGGGCGGCGGGGTGCCCGGGCACTTGCCGCGCCCGCCGAGCCGGATGAACACCGGACTCGACACCTTGGTCATGGTGATTCTGGCGTAGTGCACGTCGGTGATGCTGCCGCCGTCGTGGGAGACGATACCGATCCCGGCCTTGCCCGCTCCGGTGACTTTCAGGTCCTGGAACACCACGTCCCGGAAGTCACCACAGGACTCCACACCGAACTGCAGCGCGTTGTTCTCGGTGGACAGGATCGTCGAGTCGTGCACCCGGATGTGCTCGCTGACGAAGGTCCGGCCGAGGGCGAAGTCGCTCTTGAACGACAGCGCGTCGTCCTGCGCCTCGATGCGGGAGTTGGTCACCTCGACGTTCGCGGTGTTGATGAGGTTGACCCCGTCACGGGACTTGGTGGCGAGCACCTTGACGCTGTCGAGGAGCACGCCGTCGCAACCGTTCATGAGCACCGCGAAGTGCCCGCCGCTGCGGAAGGTGATTCCGCGCAGGGTCACGTTGGCGCACCGGGCCAGCGACAGGTTCTTGTCACCGTGGCCGGCCGGTACCGCATTGGCGGTCTCCAGCGCCGAGCCGTCCAGCGTGCCGGTGCCGGTGATCGTCACGTTGCTGATCCCGTCGCCCCACAGCAGCGCGTTGTGGAAGTGGCTGTGCCCGTAGTCCTGGTACTGGGAGAACGGGTTGGGCTCGGCGGCGTCCATGCCGCTGGCGGCCGCGCGGACCGTCGCGCCCGCGTCGAGCTGCAGGGTGATGTTGCTTTTCAGGTGGATGGTGCGGGACTGGTAAGTGCCGGCGGGGAACCGGACCACCCCGCCGCCGGTGCCGCCGGCGGCCGCGTTGATCGCCCGGTCGATCGCGTCGTCGTCCAGGGTGGACCCGTTGCCGGCGGCACCGAAGTCGCGCACGTTGAAGGTACCCGGGGCGGCGTGGGCCAGTCCCGGCACGAGCGCGGTGGCGGCGACGGCCGCCACGGCGGCGGTGGCGGCGACGGCCGCCACGGCGGCCGTGGTGAGCAGCGTGCGGCGGTGGTTCATGGGGCGGTCCTCCCTGGTCTGGACCGCCGCCGTCCGGCGCCCGCGACGGAGCGGTCAACCTCGCACGGACGGGACATCGAAGTCGATGAAAATCTAAGATCTTCATCCGGTACCGGTCAAGGCCGGCTTCCGCCCGGCGAAGGGCCCGCCACCGCCGTTAGGCGCGCGGTCGAGTCGAGTGAGATCATCCAGGCGTGACGATCGCCAAGGTGTACATGGAGTTCGCCGAGCGCGAGGCGCGCGGTGTGTCGTCCACCTATGAGCGTCTGTCGCTCGCGGTCGCCCGCGACGACGAGGTGTTGGCGCTGCTCGGCACGCTGCCACCGGCGAAGCGGCAGCCGAATCTGCTGTTCGGCGTCGTGCGGTTGCTCGGCGGCCCGGTCGACGACCCGGCGGCGTTCCACGAGTTCACCGTGCGGAACTGGCCGGCCGTCGAGGTGGAACTGCGCATCCGGGCCACGCAGACGAACGAGGCCGGACGGTGCGCCCTGCTGCTGCCGGTGCTTGCCGCGCTGCCGCAGCCGCTCGCGCTGTTGGAGGTCGGCACCTCCGCCGGCCTGTGCCTCTATCCCGACCGGTACACCTACCGCTACAACGACGACATGGTGGGCTCGGACGGACCGGTCCTCGAGTGCACGGCCACCGGCATGGTGCCACCGACGGGCCTGCCCGCGGTGGTGTGGCGGGCCGGCCTGGATCTCAATCCACTCGACGTGACCGACCCGGCGGACGTCGCCTGGCTCGACGCGCTCATCTGGCCGGAGCACACGCACCGCCGGGCCCGGCTGCACGCCGCAGCCGCCATCGCCGCGGCGGACCCGCCGCTCCTGGTGCGCGGCGACCTGGTGGACCACCTGCCGGCGCTGGGCGCACAGGCGCCGCCCGGCGCGACGCTGGTGGTGTTCCACACTTCCGTGCTGTACCAGGTGCCGCCGCGACGCCGGGCAGCGTTCACCGAGGTGGTACGCGGCCTACCCGGCCACTGGATCGCCATCGAGGCTCCGCACGTACTGGCCCACGATGCACTGCCGGACCCGCCGGACAAGGCCCTGCACAACGTGCTTTCGTTAGACGGGACGCCGCTGGCCTGGACCCGGGGACACGGGCAGGCGATCGCTTGGTTCGCGTGACACTCGTCCGTGGCGGCCCCCGGACGTCGCAGCCGGTGGTTCACCTCCGACGGACCATCGGCGGGACCGGACACCGCCGCCGATGTGACAAGCGCCTATAGCGCCTGGCGGTCGGGCGAGACTCACCACCGCGGGCCGCGACCGGGGCCCCAGCGGTCGGCGTCGGGCAGGGACAGGGGGTCGGCCGGCTCGTCAGGGTCGGCGGCGACGTCGCCGAACCCCGCCAGCGCCTCCGTGCGCTGGTCGAGCTGGTCGGCGAGCGACCGGTCCGCGGTCAACCGGTTGTCGACGGCCAGATGGGGTACCGGTGGAGCGTGGTCGGCCCGGACGGCGGCCACGAACTCGGCGAAGCGCGCCAGCTTCTGCCCGTCCCGGGGCAGCCCGCGTGCGGTCAACCGGGCCCGCAGCGTGGCGGCGTCCGCGCGTACCCACACCAGGCGCACCGGCTCACCGTCCAGCTCGGTGACCCACTGCGCCCAGCGCCGGGCATCGTGGATCTGCCCGGTGAACGGCCCGTCCAGCAACACCGGGGCACCGGCCTGCCGGATCTGCTGGGCGACCGCGGTCAGCCCGGCGTACTCGTATACCTTGACGTGCGCGTCGTACCAGGGTCCCTCCCGTTCGCCCGGCGGCCGCCCGGCCGCGCGCAGGGTGGCCGCGACGAACCCGCCGTACACGGTGTCCTTGTCCAGCCAGGCCGGTACCGGCGACAGGCGCGCCAGCAGCAGCCGCGCCACGGTGGACTTGCCGGCCCCGGGCGGCCCGGCGACGACCCACACCGGGGCAGGCGTCACCGCTCGGAGAGGTGGACGTGGTTCATGTGATTCCCGGAGGCTGTGCCGTCGCCGCGGTAATAGTGCCAGCCGATGCCGGGGGTCCAGATGGCATGCCACCAGATCACGTACATCACCCCCAGCCGGTCGGAGTTGGCGATGAACCAGCCGGCCAGGCGGTTGCCGTAATCGCGGTCCGCGCCGGCGGCGACGCCGCCGAACCCGCCCGGGGCGGCGGCGAAGTCACAGGCCCGCCCGAGCGGGTGTTCGGCGAAGGTGCCGGGGCGGTAGCACGCGGTGTAGTGCGTGAAGCCGGCCTTGCGCGCCTGCTGCAACGCGTGCAGGGTGCGCGCGGTCAGGCAGCCCGTGGTGGTGGGGTCTTTGACGGAGCAGCGCTCGGGCGGCAGGCTCCCGTCGGGGTTGCGCGGTACCGGCTCGGCCGACGCGGCCGGGATGGGTACCCCGGCGGTGGGTCCGGTGCCGAGCTGATCCAGCGTCCGCTGCACCTGGGCCTTGCGCTTGGCGGTCTCGTCGGCCTGCGTCTTGGCCCCGGCGACCTCCCGTTCCAGGGCGGCCTGCTGCTCGCCGGCGGCGGCCAGCACCGCGGTGTACTCCCGTAGCTGCCGGTCTTCGGTGCGGCTGAGCTGGCGCAGCGCGTTGGCCCGCTCCACCAGGTCGTCGGGGGAGGTGCTGTCGAGCAGCGTCGCGATCGTGCTGGCCGGTCCGGCCCGGTAGACCGCCGAGACCAGGACACCGATCTGGCCCTGCAGCTCGGCCAGGCGGGTGGTGCTGTTAGCGAGGTCGGCCCGGAACTTCTCCTGCTTGACCAGGGCGGCGTCGAGCTTGGCCTTGGCGTCGGTGTAGGCCTTGATGGCCGCGAACAGCTCGTCCTGGATCGTCCCGCCTGGCATGCCGTCCGGATCCGGGTCGGCTCGGGCGGGGCTCGGCGCGGCCAGGATCAGCACCGCGACGGCGATCAGCGCCAGCAACCGGCGGATCGGTCTCATACTCCTCCCGGGGGACGGCGGGTGGCCGGCGACAGCCTACCGGGAACCCCGGAAGCTGCACAGCGCCGGGACGGTCCCTCCCGGCGAGACCGGTCAGAGCCGGACCACCATCTTGCCGGTGTTGTCGCCGCGCAGCATCCCGAGGAAGGCCTCGGGGGTGTGGTCGATCCCGTCGACCACGGTCTCGTCGATGCGGATCCGTCCGGCGCGCAGCCACTGCGCCATCTCCGCGCGGAAGTCCGGCAGGCGCTCGGCGTGGTCGACGACGAGGAAGCCGCGCAGGGTCAGCCGCTTGCCGATCACGAGCGGCAGGTTGGCCGGGCCGGGCGCCTGCCGGCCGTCGTTGTACACCGCGATGGCGCCGCACATCGCGACCCGGCCGCGTAGCCGCATCCCGGCCAGCGCCGCCGCCAGGTGGTCACCGCCGACGTTGTCGAAGTACACGTCGATGCCGTCGGGTGCGGCGCGCTTGAGCTGTTCGGGTACCGGCGCGTCGCGGTAGTTGAAGGCCGCGTCGAAGCCGAGCTCGGTCAGGTGTTCCACCTTGGCCGCCGAGCCCGCGCTGCCGATCACCCGGGAGGCGCCGCGCAGCTTGGCGATCTGGCCGGCCATGCCGCCGACGGCGCCGGCCGCGGCCGAGACGAAGACCACCTCGCCCGGCCGCATCGCCCCGATGTCGAGCAGGCCCACGTACGCGGTGAGCCCGGGCATGCCCAGCGCGCCCAGGTACGCCGAGATGGTCGGCGCGGCCTCCGGGTCCACCGCGCGCACGGCACCGGCGTCGAGGACGGCGAACTCCCGCCAGCCCTTGTCGTGCAGGACCACCTCACCGGCGGCGACGCGCGGATCACCGGACGCGAGCACCTCGCCCACCGCGCCGCCGTCCATGACCTGGCCCACCTGGAACGGCGGGACGTAGGAGGGCCGGTCGTCCATCCGGCCGCGCATGTACGGGTCGACCGACAGGTAGCGGTTGTGCACGAGTACCTGTCCGGGCCCGGGATCGGGCACGTCGACCTCGACGATCGCGAAGTTCTCCAGGGTAGGCGCGCCCTGCGGCCGGCTCGCCAGGTGCACTTCCCGGCCGGTAAGTCGTGTCACGGGAAGGACGCTACCCGCCAGCGGGTGCGGATTCCCGGGGACCGGTCCATGCTTACGTGAGGTTGGCGCTCCGGAGGTCTTGCGTACGCGGCCGGGACCGCTACCGTAAACGGTTACCTGATAGCGCAGCGCAAGGAGCGAATCACAATCAGCTAACTCGGTCTGTGTTTGAGTCGGTACGTATGTGGTAGAAAGTACGGGCTCGACGTTCGACCGAAAGCCTTCGTCCCCGAGCGGCGGCGCGCGTGGTGCCCCCCGTCGTGCCGCAGCGACCTGGAGGTTCGATGTCCACCTTGTCGATCACCATGCGTACCGACGCCCGTGGAACGGTCCACATCCACCCGATCGGGGAGATCGACGGCGACAACGCGTTCGATGTCCGTGACGCGGTCAACAGCGCTCTCGCGGCCGGCGAGTCCAAGATGATCAAGGTGGACATGGCCGGGGTGACGTTCCTCGACTCGATCGGCATCGGCGCCCTGGTGTCCTGCTACCACACGGCGGCGGCGAGCGGGGTCCGGCTCGTGGTGTGCAACCCCACCGCCTACGTGCACCGCCTGCTCTACGTCTCCGGCCTGCTCGGGCTCTTCGGTTCGCCGGCGCGCCCGCCCGAGCAGCGCGACAAGGAACCGGTCTGAGCGCAACGCCGCTGCGGAGCGAACCAGGAGACGTCTGACGCTACCGCCAGGACTCCTCGGTGCCGACGGTGGTCAGCCGCTGGGTGGCCCGCGACAGCGCGACGTAGAGGGTACGCCGGCCGGCCGGTGACTCGTCGCGGATCGCGGCCGGCTCGACGACAAGGACCCCGTCGTACTCCATGCCCTTGGCCTCCAGCGAGGTGACCACCTGCAGGCGCGGGTCGGCGAGATCGGCCAGCCAGCCGGCGACCTCGTCCCGCGTCGCCTGGCTCGCGATCACGCCGACGGTACCCTCGACCGCGCCGAGCAGCCCGGCCGCTTCCGCGCGCACGGCGGCGGCCGGATCCGGCGTCACCACGTGACGCGGCGCCACCCCGGTGCGACGTACCGCCACCGGCAGCTCGATGTCCGGGTCCGCCCGGCGCACCACGTCGGCCGCCACCGCGAAGATCTCCGCGGAGTTGCGGTAGTTGGTGGTGAGCACGTGCTCGCTGCGCCGGCGGGCACCGAGGGCCTCGTCGCGCGCCTTGGCGGTCTCGGCCGGGTCGCCGGCCCACGCCGACTGCGCGGGGTCGCCGACCACCGTCCAGCTCGCGTAGGAGCCGCGCCGCCCGATCATCCGCCACTGCATCGGGGAGACGTCCTGTGCCTCGTCGACGACGATGTGCGCGTACTCCCGGTAGTCGGCCGGCCGCTCCACGGCGACCGCGCGGCCCGCGGCCATCCGGTCGGCGAACGTGGTCACCTCCCGGACCCCGCGCATCGTGAACGGGTCGGCGGTCCGGCGCGCCGGCGCCGGCGGGGTACCCAGCAGCTCGTCCAGCTCGTCCAGCAGCGCCACGTCCGCCACGCTGGGATCGGGCCCGGCCAGGGACGCGGCGAGCGTGTCGGCCTCCGCGCCGGACAGCATGCCGATGCCGTACCGGCGGGCGCGCGCCGGATCGGCGAGCCAGCCGAGCACGTCGAGCGGGCGCAGCCGGGGCCACCAGGCGCTCATGAACCGGATGAACTCCCGCCGCTCGGCCACGTCGGCGGCGAACTCCTCCCGGGCCGGTACCGCGGCCTTGCCGAGCAGCTCCACCGCCTGCCGGCAGAGGGCGTCGAGCAGGTGCCCGGCGGCCTTCGGTCGGACCGCGTTGCGCTTGGCGCCCCCGGCGAGCACGGTGTGCCGTACCTCCGCCAGGTCCCTCCCGGTCAGCCGCAGCAGGGTGCCCCGGTAGAGCAGGCGCAGCTCGTCGGGAGCGCCCGGCGGGTCGTCGCGGGCCGCCCGCGCCAGCACCCGGGCCATCCGCAGCGAGCCCTTGATCGTCGCCGCCGCGTCCGGGTCGTGCCGGGTGGCCGCCACCCCCACGACGAGCGAACCCAGCGCGGCGAGCGTGACCTCGTCCTCGCCTAGCGAGGGCAGCACCCGGGCGATGTAGGTGACGAACACCGGCGACGGCCCGACCACAAGCACGCCGCCGCCGGCGAACCGCTGCCGGTCGGAGTAGAGCAGGTACGCCGCGCGGTGCAGCGCCACGGCCGTCTTGCCCGTACCGGGGCCGCCGCGCACCACGGTCACCCCGAGCGCGGGGGAGCGGATCGCCTCGTCCTGCTCCTTCTGGATGGTGGCGACGATGTCGCGCATGCCGGTACCGGTGGTGCGGGCGAGCGTCGCCACCAGCGCGCCGTCGCCGACGATCCGCATGTCCGGCGGGGCCGCGTCCGGGTCGAGCAGGTCGTCCTCGACGCCGGTGACCCGGTCCCCCGAGGACTGGATGAGCCGGCGCCGGATCACGTCCATCGGGTCGACCGGGGTGGCCCGGTAGAACGCCGCGGCGGCCGGCGCCCGCCAGTCGATGACCAGCGCCCGCGCCTCGTCGTCGCGCAGCCCGATCCGCCCGACGTAGCGGGTCTCCCCGCTGTGCAGGTCCAGCCGGCCGAACACCAACCCCTCGTGTTCGGCGTCGAGGATGCGGCGGCGCCGGGCGGCGTGGAAGACCATGGCGTCGCGCTCCACCAGCGAGCCGTGGGTACCGGTCCGGGCAAGCTGGTACCCGGCCTTCTCGAACTCCGCCGCCTCCCGCTTGATCACTTCGAGCCGGGCATAGACCCGGTCGACGTGACGCTGCTCGGCGGCGATCTCCTCGGCGGCCCCTGTCTCAACTACCGGTGCCAGCCTCGACCCTCTCCTTCTCGTACTCCTCGTGCAGCGCCCGGTGCGCCCGGCGCTTGACGATCAGCGTCGTCACGATGCCGAAGACCACCGCCACCAGCAGCGCCACCCAGGAGAAGCCGGACAGCCAGCGCTCCGCGGCCTGCCCGAGACCCCAGATCGTCAACGCGGTGCCGCAGGCCCAGACGATCCCGCCGGTCGCGTTGGCGAGCAGGAACCGCCCGTAGGGCACCTTCAACGACCCGGCCAGCGGGCCGGCGAGGATGCGCAGCAGCGCGATGAACCGGCCGAAGAACACGGCCCACACGCCCCAACGCTCGAAGATCCGTTCCGCCTTGGCCAGGTGGGCCGGCCCGAAGTGGCGCGGGAAGCGCCGGCCGCACCGTTCGAGCAGGGCCCGCCCGCCGCGCCGGCCGATGGCGTAGCCGATCGAGTCGCCGATGATCGCCCCCGCGCTCGCCGCGGCGGCCACCCACCACACGTCGATGCTGCCGGTGGCGGCCAGCAGTGACGCGCTGACCAGGGTGATCTCGCCGGGAACCGGGATGCCGAGGCTCTCCAGGCCGATCACCCCGCCGACCACCAGGTAGACCAGGATCGGGGGGAGGGTGGCGAGCCAGTGCTGGACCTGCTCCACCTCGTACCACCCCCTGGGCTCATCGGCCCCTATACGCTACCCGCCGCTGTCCAGCCCGTGGCGTACCCCTACGGATCCCCGGTACGGCCCGGTAGTGTGCCGCTGACATGTTGTCGACCGAACTTTCCGTGGCCCCGCCCGGCACTCCCGGCCCGGCCCGGCGCCGCCGCTGGATCCGCGTGGCGTGGGTCGTCGCCGGCCTCGCCGGCCTCGCCGGGCTGGTCGCCGTCGCGGCGCTGCCGTGGGAGTGGTCGTTCATCGACGACACCGGCGGGCGGGAGATCCTGCACGAGCAGCAGGACCGGCACGGTACCGCCGCCGGCGTCTGGCATGCGGTCGAGGTCTGGTACCGGCTCGACCTGACGTGGGGGCTGTTCCGCCCGTCCTGGTGGCTCTACGCGGGCGTGTTCTACCTCCTGCCGGTCGGCCCGGCGCACGCGGCCCGCGTGCTGATGCTCGCCCTGGCGGTGGCCGGGCCGCTGCTCCTGGCCGCCCGGGCCGGACGCGGCCCGACCCGGCCGGTCCTGATCTGGTGCGCCGCCGCCCTGGCCGCGAACGTCAGCGTGTACCGCGGGCTGTGGTACGTGTCGCTGCAGGAGCTGTCCGGACTGTGCTTCGTCGGGTTGGGCCTGCTCGCCCGGCGCCGGCAGGCCCCGCGCATCGCGACGTTCCTGGTCGCCGCGTGGTTCAAGGCGCCGTTCGCCTGGCTGCTCGTGGGGTACGGCACGGTGCTGCTGCTCCGGCGCGGTACCCGGTGGTGGGGTGCGCTCTGTGTGGCGCTCGGCGCCGGTACCCTCGTCGCCGCCGTGCGGTTCGCCCGTACCGGCAGCTACACCGCCGGGTTCGGGCTCGACGCGGGGCGTGTCGCCGACGCCGCGCAGACCGCCGCCGTACAGTTCGCCCCGCTCGGGGTGGTACTCGTCGCCGGGGCGCTGGCGCTGCGGGTCCGGGTACCGCGGTGGCCGTGGCAGGGCGACCCGACCGGGCCGGCGCTGCTGCTCGGCGGGCTGGGCTACCTGGCCAACCTGCTGCCGTGGCAGACCGGCGCGCACTACGCCAGCCCGTACCTGTACCTGATCGGCGCCGGTACCGTGCTCACCCTCGCGCCCGGTGCCCGGCCGGCGCCACGCTGGTGGACCGCGGCCGGGCTCGCCGTCGCCGTGGCCGTCGGGCTGGTCGGGCTGCTGGCCGGCGCGCGGTACGTGTACCGCAACGCGGCCACCACGACGGGCCTGCGCGACTGCGTGCTGGCGCTGCCCGACGGGGCGGTGGTGGGGTACAACCGGCCGGAGGCGTGGGACCGGCTCAACGCGATCATCCGATACCACCGCCCGGACACCCGTACCCGGATCGCGCTCATCCCCAACGGCGTCCAGGACCCGGGGCTGGACTACTACATCTGGCAGCGCGACTACGGCCCCGGTACGCCCGCCCTGCGCGGCGGTCCGGTGATCTGCCGCACGCCCCTGGCCACCGTGTACCGGACGCGGTAAAGCCCGCCCCGGCGGGGGCGGGCTTGCGGTGCCGCGCCGCTCAGCCTTCGAAGACGCCCGCGTCGACCAGGCGCTTCTCGGTGGCGTCCCAACCGTCGCCGGGATAGCCCGCGGCCAGCGCGGCCAGCTCGGCCCGCAGCTTGGCGCCGTGGCCGGCACCGGTCAGCACCCGGATCTCCTCGATGAACGCGTCGGAGTCGGTGCGCAGGTGCACGGTCTTGCCGTTGGTCAGGTTGCGGACGTAAGCGTGCTTGCCGCGGTTGAGCGGGATGAGGTACTTGAACTCACCCAGCACGCTGAGCGCGCCCGCCGCCCCGGCCTGACCGGCACGAACGGACGCGCGCGCGGTCTTGGAGGTGTTGCTCGCCACGCGGGGACTCCTGTCATGGAGCTGAGGATCGGATGGGCAACGAGTGTACCCGAGGCGGCCGACCGGCCGATCGGGCCATCCGTTCAAGGACATTTTGGCGATTCGCTGGCGCCTCTTGCGCCACACCGGCATCATGAACACGAACAACGTGCGGCGATCACCGGTAGCGCAGGTCGTAGGGGAAGACGCACCTGCCAGTACCGGGAGGTCAGCCGTGCCCACGCGTGGGGTCGTGTATATCCACTCCACCCCGCTCGCCGTGTGCCCACACGTCGAGTGGGCGATCGCGCGTGTCCTCTCCGCGCCGGTGAGCCTGCAGTGGTCCGGGCAACCCGTCGAGCCCGGCGCGCGCCGGGCCGAGTGCAGCTGGTCCGGCCGGCCCGGTACCGGCGGGGAACTGGCCAGCGGACTGCGTCAGTGGCCGATGATCCGGTTCGAGGTGACCGAGGAGCCCAGCCCCGGCGTCGACGGGCAGCGCTTCATGCACGTACCCGGCCGGGGGCTGTTCGCCTCGGCGATGAGCGCCAACGGAGACCTGATGGTCGGCGAGGACCGGCTGCGCGCGCTGATGGCCACGGCCCGGGGTCCGGAGGGGCTGGCCCACGCGCTGGACAAGGCCCTGGGTACCGCCTGGGACGCCGAGCTGGAACCGTACCGGTACGCCGGCGACGGCGCCCCGGTCACCTGGCTGACCCAGGTGGGCTGACCTACCCGAACCTCGCCCGGATGAGCAGGAACTCGATGTAGAGCAGCGGCAGGAAGCCCAGGACGAGGGTGAGTACGAAGACCGGGACGCGCAGCCGGCGGGGGACCAGCCACAGCGCGACCCACGCCACCACGGTGGCGTACCGGGACACCGCAGTGACCGGCCGCAACGCCCGCACCGGTCCGCAGGAGACCGAACTGGCGTGCGCCCAGTCGCAGATGTCGTCGTTGGCGAAGGTCAACCGGATCCACGGGTCCTCGATCGGCGCCACGCACACCAGCAGGACGGCGAATGTGATCACGGGGAGCACCCAGCGACGGTCCAAGGCCATGGCACCTGGATAGCGGACCGGGCCGGACCGGCGCCGTCCCGTGCGGGCAGCCTCCACGCAACTTTCACGTACATTCGGCGGGTGCGCCCTCACGCGATCCAGGCCGCCGTCGCCGCCGCCACCGCGGCCACGCTCACCGCGCTCGCCGGCTGCACCGGCGGTCCGGTGCGCTGGGCCGATCCGTCCGCGCCCCCGCCGGTGAGTCCCGGCACCGACCCGGCCGCGCTGGCCGGGGCGCTGCCCGACGCCGACCTCGTCGGGCAGGTCCTGATGCCCTACGCGTACGGGCTGGACGCCGCCTCCGTGTCGTCCGGCGCCGCCGCGGAGAACCGCAAGGTAGCCGGCGTCGACACGCCCGCCCAGATGATCGCCAAGTACCGGCTCGGCGGCCTGGTCCTGGTCGACTTCAGCAGCGGCGATGCCACCGCTAAGACCAACCCGACCACCAACATCGAGTCGCCCGAGCAGCTGCGCAAGCTCACCACCGGCCTGCAGACCGCGGCCCGCGGGCTACCGGCCCGGTTGCCGCTGCTCATCGGTACCGACCAGGAGTACGGCTGGGTGACCCGGATCAAGTCCGGGGTGACCCAGCTCCCGTCCGCCATGGCGCTGGGCGCCGCGGCCGATCCGAAGCTGACCGAGCAGGGCTGGGCGGCGGCCGGCGCCGACCTCGCCGGGCTCGGGATCAACGCCGACTTCGCGCCCGACGCCGACGTGCTGGGCCAGGCCGGTAACGCGGTGATCGGCTCCCGGTCCCACGGCACCGACCCGGCCGCGGTGGGCCTCCAGGTCAGCGCCGCCGTCCGGGGCCTGCACCAGGCGGGGGTCGCGGCCACGCTCAAGCACTTCCCGGGCCACGGGCACACCACGGCGGACAGCCACGAGAACCTGCCGGTGCTGAGCCAGAGCCGGGCCCAGTTGCAGGCCGGTGACCTGCCGCCCTTCGCCGCCGGCATCGCCGCCGGGGCCGACCTGGTCATGTCCGGCCACCTCGACACCCGGGCGATCGAGCCGGGGGTACCGGCCTCGTTCTCCGCCAAGGTGCTCATCGACCTGCTGCGCAAGCAGCTCGGGTTCACGGGCGTGGTGATCACCGACGCGATGAACATGGCCCCGGCGGAGAGGTGGCCGCCGGTCGAGGCGGCGGTCCGCGCGCTGCTCGCCGGTAACGACATGCTGCTCATGCCGCCCAACCTGTCGGCGGTCCACGCCGGCCTGCTCGACGCGGTCAAGTCCGGCCGGCTGCCGCGCGCCCGGCTGGTCGAGGCGGTCACCCGGATCTTCGCGGTGAAGCTGCGGCTGGCCGCGGGGCCACCGCCGGGTCCGCTGTCCGACGTGGGCAAGCCCGACCGGCAGGCGGCCGCCGCCCGGCTGGCCGCCGCCGCGGTCACCGTCCTGCGCGGTCCCTGCCAGGGACCCCTGGTGAAGGCCCCGGTCACGGTCACCGCCGCCAGCGGCCGGGACCAGCAACGGTCCTGGCTCGTCGAGGCGCTGAAGGCCGCCGGGGTCGAGACCGCGGACTCCGGGGGTGGCCGGATCCATCTCGTGGGGTACGGGGACAGCAGCGCGGACCTGGCTCCCGGAGCCGCCGCCACGGTCGCGATGGACCTGCCCACCGTGCTGGCCAAGGCCACCTCGCCGGTACGGGTGGCCACCTACTCCTCGACGCGCGCCGCGATGACCGCGCTCGCCGCCGTGATCGCCGGCAAGGCCCCGGCCCCCGGGCGCTCACCGATCGACGTCGCCGGCCTGCCCCGCTCCGCCTGCCGCCGCTGATCGCGCTGAACCGTCAGATATCAGAGCGGGATGTTTCCGTGCGCCCCCCGGGCGGCCGGCGCCGCGGCCAGCGCCTCGGCGATGCGCCGCCGGGTCTCGGCCGGCTGAATGACGTCGTCCACCACGCCGATCTCCAGCGCGCGGTTGACCCCGCCGGCCGTGCGCGACTGCTGGTCGATGAGCTGGGCGCGCACCGCCTCGCGCTGGTCGGCCGGGGTGGCGGCCAGGCGCTTGCGGTGCAGGATGTTGACCGCCGCCGCGGCGCCCATGACCGCGACCTCCGCGCTCGGCCAGGCGTAGACCGCCGTGGCGCCCAGCGAACGGGAGTTCATCGCGATGTACGCCCCGCCGTAGGCCTTGCGCGTCACCAGCGTCACCCGCGGCACCACGGCCTCGGCGAAGGCGTGCAGCAGCTTGGCGCCGCGCCGGACCACGCCGTCCCACTCCTGACCCACGCCGGGCAGGTACCCGGGCACGTCGACGACCACGATGAGCGGTACCCCGAGACTGTCGCACATCCGGACGAACCGGGCCGCCTTCTCGGCGCTCGCCGCATCGAGGCAGCCGCCCAGGCGCAGCGGGTTGTTGGCGATCACGCCGACCGTGCGCCCGGCGAACCGGCCCAGCGTGGTCACGATGTTCGGCGCCCACTTGACGTGCAGCTCCACACCCGGTGCATCGAGCAGCGTCTTGACCAGCGGCTTGACGTCGTACGCCCGGTTGGCCTCGGCCGGCAGCAGCGCGGCGAGGTCGGTGCCGGCGGTGACGTCGGCGGGAGACAGCCGGCCCTGGTGCCCGAGCAGCGCGGCGAGCTGCCGGGCGCAGGTGATCGCCGACTCGTCGTCCTTGGTCGTCACGTGCGCCACCCCGGACCGGCGGCCGTGCGCCTCCGGGCCGCCCAGCCGTTCCATGTCCACCTGCTCGCCGGTGACGCTGCGGACCACCTCCGGCCCGGTCACGAAGATCCGGCCACCGTCGCTCATCACCACGACGTCGGTCAGCGCCGGCCCGTACGCGGCGCCGCCGGCGGCCGGACCGAGCACCACGGAGATCTGCGGTACCCGCCCGGAGGCGCGCACCATCGCCGCGAACACCTGCCCGATGGCGTCGAGCGCGACCACGCCCTCGGCCAGCCGGGCGCCGCCGGAGTGCCACAGCCCGACGACCGGTACCCGCTCGCGTACCGCCGTGTCGATCGAGTCGACGATGTGCCGGCAGCCCTCGGTGCCTATGGCGCCGCCCATGCGGGTGGCGTCGGTGGCGAACGCGACGGCCGGGGTACCGTCGATCAACCCCCGGGCGGCCAGCGCGCCGGAGTCGTCCAGCGGGCTCAGCAGCCGCAGGGTGCCCTGGTCGAACAGGCTCCGCAGGCGTGCCTCCGGGTCGCGGTGGTCGACGGCGGCCTGGTCGGCGACGGGGGTGGCGGTCACAGTGGTCCTCCGGGCGGTCTGGGGTTATGGCTTGGTGAAGACGAGCACGGCGTTGTGGCCGCCGAAGCCGAACGAGTCGTTCAGCGCGGCCGGGATCTCCAGGTGGCGCGCCTTGAGCGCGGCGACGTCGAGGTCCAGCGCGTCGTCCGGGTCGTCGAGGTTGATCGTGGGCGGGACGACCCCGTGGTGCACGGCGAGGATCGTCGCGATGGATTCCACGGCGCCGGCCGCGCCGAGCAGGTGCCCGGTCATCGACTTCGTCGAGGTGATCACCGCGTGGTCGACCTCGGCCCGGCGCAGCGCGGCGATCTCCGCGATGTCGCCGACGGGGGTCGCCGTGGCGTGCGCGTTGACGTGCCGGATGTCGCTCGGGGCCACGTCGGCGTCGCGCAGCGCGGCGCGCATCGCCCGGACCGTACCGTGCCCGCCCGGGTCGGGCTGCACGATGTCGTACCCGTCGGAGGTCATCGCGGCCCCGGCCAGCCGGGCGTAGACCCGCGCCCCCCGGGCGCGGGCGTGCTCGGCGGTCTCCAGCACGATCACGCCGGACCCCTCGCCCAGCACGAACCCGTCCCGCGCCTTGTCGAACGGGCGGGACGCGCGCTCGGGCTCGTCGTTGCGGGTGGACATCGCGCGCATCGCGGCGAACCCGGCGATTGGCAGCGCGTGGATCACCGCCTCGGTACCCCCGGCCACCACCACGTCGGCGCGGCCGGCGCGCAGGATGTCCAGCGCCCAGGCGATCGCCTCGGCGCCGGTGGCGCAGGCGCTGGCCGGGCAGTGCACCCCGGCCCGGGCGCCCAGCTCCAGCCCGACCCACGCGGCCGGGCCGTTGGGCATGAGCATCGGTACCGTGTGCGGGCTGACCTTGCGGGGGCCGGACGCCTCCAGGATGTCGTCCTGCTGCAGCAGCGTGATCGCGCCACCGATACCGGTACCGACGACGACCGCGAGCCGCTCCGGGTCCACCCCGTCGCCCCCGGCGAGACCGGCGTCGGCCCACGCCTGGTGCGCCGCGATCAGCGCGGACGCCTCGGCCCGGTCCAGCCGGCGCAGCTTGACCCGTTCGAGCACCTGCGTCGGTTCGACCTTCAACTGCGCCGCGATGCGTACCGGCAGCTGCGCCGCCCACTCCGCGGTGAGCGCACCCACCCCCGAGCGCCCGGCGACCATGGCTTCCCAGGTCGACGCGACGTCCCCACCCAACGGGGTCGTCGCACCGAGCCCGGTCACCACAACGTCTGGACGGGACACGGTCAAACAGAGCTCCTCTCGCGTGACGCGAGCGTCAGGCGACGACCGATTCCGCGTGACGCGAGCGTCACGCCGAAGCCTTCTGGATATAAGAGACCGCATCGCCCACGGTCTTGAGGTTCTGTACCTCGTCGTCTGGAATCTTCACGCCGAACTTCTCCTCGGCGGCCACCACGACCTCGACCATGGACAGCGAGTCCACGTCCAGGTCGTCGGTGAACGACTTCTCCTCGGCGACGTCGTCCGGGTTCACCCCGGCCACCTCTTCGAGGATCTCGGCGAGGCCGGAGGTGATCTCGTCACGGGTCGTCATGGGGGTTTCCTTTCCTTGGTGTGGATGGTTCACGGGCAGCGGATGACCTGCCCGGCGTAGGTGAGGCCGCCACCGAAGCCGAACAGCAGCACGGGCGCGCCGGACGGGATCTCCCGCCGTTCGATGAGCTTGGACAGGGCCAGCGGGACGCTCGCGGCGGACGTGTTGCCCGACTCCATGATGTCCTTGGCGACCACCGCACCCGCAACGCCGAGCTTGCGGGCCAGCGGTTCGATGATGCGCAGGTTGGCCTGATGAGGTACGAACGCGGCCAGCTCGGCCGGGGTGATGCCGGCCGCCGCGCAGGCCTTCTCGGCCAGCGTCGGCAGCGCGGTGGTCGCCCACCGGAAGACGGTCTGGCCGCTCTGCTGGATGTACGGCCGCCAGCCCTCGATCGTGATCACGTCGCTCTTGTCGGGCGCGGAGCCCCACAGCACCGGTCCGATGCCCGGCTCCTCGCCGTCCGCGACCGGGGTGACTACGGCCGCCCCGGCCGCGTCGCCGAAGAGCACGCAGCTGGACCGGTCGGTCCAGTCGGTGACGTCGGAGAGCTTCTCCGCGCCGATCACCAGCGCGTTGCGGGCGGCCCCGGCCCGGATCGCGTGGTCCACCATGGCCAGCGCGTACTCGTACCCGGAACACGCCGTGTTGACGTCGAACGCGGCCGGCGCGGCGACGCCGAGCTTGGCCGCGACCCGGGTGGCCACGTTGGGGCAGCGGTCCACCGACGAGCAGGTGGCCACGGCGATCAGGTCGATGTCGGCGGCGGACAGCCCCGAGTTGGCCAGCGCCTTGCCGGCCGCGGCGATCGCCATGTCGGCGACGGTCTCGGTGTCGGCGATGCGCCGGGTGACGATGCCGACCCGGTCGCGGATCCACTGGTCGTTGGTGTCGACCATCTGCGCCAGGTCGTCGTTGGTGAGCACCCGCGCGGGCTGGTAGTGGCCCATCGCGACGATCTTCGAGCCGGCCGGGTTGGTCACAGGTGTCCTCCGATGCGGGCGAGCGGCTGGCCCGCGGCTACCGGGTCGTCGTGGTGGGCGAGCCACTCGGTGAGGACGCCGGTGTCGTGCGCGGTCACCTCAACGGGGCCCTGCTTGGTGGTGATGTGCCCGATGGCCTGCCCGGCGCGTACCTCGACGCCCTCCGCCAGCCCGTCGGCCGGCGCGAAGGTACCGCCGACGCCGGCGACCACCACGCGGAACTGCGGGGTCGGCTCGACGCTGGGGGCCATGCCGTGCCGGGCCACCAGGTCGCGCGCGGCGGCCAGGTCGGCCGGGGTGTTGACGGTGAGGATCTCCACGCCGGACAGGGCCCGCTTGGCCAGGCCGGCGAGGGTACCGGCGGGCGGCAGCTCGATCAGGCCGGTGACGCCGAGGTCGGCCAGGGTCGCGAGGCACAGGTCCCAGCGCACCGGCGCGGTGACCTGGGCGACCAGCCGTTGCACCAGCTCAACGCCGCTGCTGACGGCGGTGCCGTCGCGGTTGGACAGCAGGATCTTGTGCGGGTCGGTGGCGCGTACGCCGCCGGCCACGGCGGCCAGCGCCTGCTCGGCCGGGGCCATGTACGGGGTGTGGAACGCGCCGGCCACCTTCAGCGCCATGACCCGCGCCTTGGCGGGTGGCGCCGCGGTGAACTTGGCCAGCGCGTCGGTCGCCCCGGCGGCGACGATCTGCCCGGGACCGTTGTGGTTGGCGGGGTACAGGCCGGCCGCCTCGATCACGGCGAGCACCTCGTCGGGGTCGCCGCCGAGGACCGCGGCCATGCCGGTGGACTCCAGCGCGCAGGCGGCCGCCATCTCCCGCCCGCGGACCCCGGCGAGGGTGATGGCGGCCTCGTCGCTCAGTACCCCGGCCAGCGCGGCGGCGCCGAGCTCGCCGACGCTGTGCCCGGCCACGAGCGTGACGTCGTACATCGGGAGGTGCTCGGCGGCCAGCAGCGCGGCGGCGACCAGCAGCGGCTGGGTCTTGGCGGTGTCCTTGATCTCCTCGGCGTCCGCCTCCGTGCCCAGGTGCACCAGGTCGGTCCCGGCGAGCGCGGACCACCAGCGCAGGCGGGCCGCCGCGCCGGGCAGCTCCAGCCACGGGATCAGGAAGCCGGGCTTCTGGGACCCCTGGCCCGGGGCGAGGACAGCGAGCACATCAATGACTGTCCCCGATGCTCTGGCGGCAGGGCTTGCCGGCGAGGACGAAACCCGACCAAAGTCTTTGTAGGATTCCGCTAATAGACGACGGACTGATGAGATTGCTGTGACGGACAGTAGCGCTAGAGGTGCGCCCCGTCACACCGGTGGTGTTGGCGTCGCCGCGTCCAGCCTGCCCACGGTGAGCGCCACCCGCAACGCGAACGCGTCCCGGCCGCTGAACGGCGCCAGACCGGTCAGCTCGGACACTCGGCGCAACCGGTACCGGACCGTGTTGGGATGGACATAAAGGGCACGAGCGGCACTCTCCAGGACACCGCCGGCCGCGAAGAACGCGTCCAGCGTCTCCAGCAGCTCCCCGCCGGAACGGGCGAGCGCCCCATAGACGTCCTGCCGCAGGATCCGGCGCGCCTCCAGGTCACCGGCCAGCGCGCGCTCCGGGAGCAGGTCGGCCGCCGCGACCGGCCGGGGCGCCGCCGGCCACGCGGGAGCCGCCCGGTACCCGGCCAGCGCCGCTCGGGCCGACTCGGTCGCCTCGTCCAGGGTGGGTACCGCCGGCCCCACCACCACCGGTCCGTCCCCGAACCCGACGAGCAGCTTCTCCGCCGCGCCGAGCGGGTCGGGCGCGCCGCCGAGCACGACGACCAGCCGGTCCCCGTGTACCCCGCCGAGCACCTCCACCCCGATCCGCCGCGCGGCCCGGTACACCGTGTGCACCACCGCGGCCGCCTCCCCGCCCGGGGACCGGCCCACGGCGACCGCCACCGGCGGCGCGTCCACCCACCCGAGCGCGGCGGCCCGGCTGGCCAGGACGTCTGGCGTGTCTCCGCGCAGCAGCGCGTCGACCAGCGTCGCCTGGAGCCGGGCGTCCCACGCGCCGCGGCTCTCCGCGGCCCGCGCGTAGACCCGGGCCGCGGAGAAGGCCACCTCGCGGGAGAACTTCAGCACCCCCTCGCGCAGCGTCACCTCCTCGCCCGGCGCGGCCAGGTGGGGGACCTGCTCCTCCACGACGTCGATGGTGACCTTGACGAGCTGCACGGTCTGTTGCAGGTTGAGCGAGCGGGCCAGCGCCCGCGGCGCGGCCTCGAAGATGTCGTCGGACAGCTCCTGCGAGGAGGAGCCGCCGTTGCGCAGCCACTCCACCAGCGAACGCACCCCGGCCTGCGCCACGAGCATCACCCAGGCCCGCTGGTCGGCGGGCAGCTCGCGGAACCACGGCAGCACCTCGTCCATCCGGGCCACGCTCGCGGTCGCCAGCCCCCCGCCGGCGCGCTCGATGCGCCGCAGCGTCGCCGCGAGGTGATCCGGTGCCATGGAACCACCTTCCCACGGCACGGAACCTACCGCCGGTGGTACGAGTACCGGTGGCTCAACCGGGCGGCGCCGAGCACCAGGAGCAGCACCAGCAGGGCGGTACCCACCCAGAGCGCGAGCGTGCGGCGCTGGGCGTTGACGAGGTCGCCGATGCTCACCAGCCGGTTCTCGTCGGTGTTGCCGGCCGCCGGGATGTACCCGGCCGGGTCGCGGTAGATCAGCGGGTCGGCGGCGCTCGGGTCCACCAGCGGTACCCCCGCCGCATGCAGCAGCTCCGGCACCGAGATGGAGATGTAGAACCAGGCGTCGCCGGTCTTGCCCCGGGGCTGGTCGGCCGGCCGGTGCGCCTTAGGTCCGCCGGCGGCCTGCGGATACAGCTCGTACCGCTGCACGGCCTTGTCCCCGGCCCACACGGTGAGCAGGAACCGGGGGCCCAGGGTCGCCGGGTCGGGCTTCATCGGGTCGCCACCTCGCGAGGCCATCCACCCCACCTGGTGCAGCAGCCGGTTGAACAGGTCGGCCTGGTTGCCCGCGCGCACCGTCACCGGCGCCGACAGCCCGGGGCCCTCGACCGAGATCGCGGTGGGCTCGTCGGCGGCGTGGGCGGGCGTGGCCGCGCCCAGCGCCGCGAGCACGGCGACGGCGACCGTGCACAGGCCGACGGTGAGCCGGCGGACGAGCGGGCGGGCCAACGGGAACTCCCTTGACGCGAGGGGTTGGCTTAATGATCCACCAAGGTCGCTGGTTTCGCTGGCCCGAACGCATCGCTTTCCATGAATCTGTTACCCCGTGAGGCGACCGCGGGCCGCGCGCAGCCGGGCGAGCGTCCGCTCCCGCCCCAGCACCTCCAGCGACTCGAAAAGCGGCAACCCCACCCCGCGGCCGGTGACCGCGACCCGTACCGGTGCCTGCGCCTTACCCAGCTTCAGCCCCCGGGCCGTGCCGACCTCCTCCAGCGCGGCCTTGAGCGCCTCGGCCTCCCACGGCGCCGTCGCGAACGCCGCGCCCGTCGCGTCCAACAGTTCGGCCGCGCCCTCCTTCATCGCCTTGCCCCAGGCCGCCTCGTCGACCACCGGCTCGGTGCGGAACAGGAAGTCCACCATCGGCACGATCTCCGACAGCACGGCGATCCGGGTCTGCGCCAGCGGCGCCACCGCCTCGAACGCCTTGGGGTCGAAGTCCTCCGGCCGCCACGGCACGTCCTCGCGGTGCAACCAGGGCTGGCACGCCGCCACGAAGTCGTCGACCGGCAGCGCGCGCAGGTACTCCCCGTTGAACGCGCGCAGCTTCCTCTCGTCGAAGAACGCGGGGGAGGGGTTGACATCCTCGATGCGGAACTCGGTCTCGATGACCTCCCACGGCACGATCTCCCGGTCGCCCGACGGCGCCCAGCCGAGCAGCATCAGGTAGTTGCGCATGGCCTCGGGCAGGTACCCCTCGTCGCGGTAGGCCTCCAGCGCCACCTTGTCCCGGCGCTTGGACAGCTTCTGCCGCTTCTCGTTGACCACGAGCGGGACGTGTGCCCACACCGGTGGTTCGAAGCCCAGCGCCTGCCACAGCAGTTGCTGCTTGGGCGTGTTGGACAGGTGCTCCTCGGCCCGGATCACGTGGGTGATGTCCATGGTCACGTCGTCGACGACGTTGGCCAGCAGGAACACCGCCGTGCCGTCGGCCCGGGCGATCACGAAGTCCTCGATGAGCCGGTTCTCGAAGGTGGGCTCGCCGCGGATCAGGTCGACCACGGTGGTGACGCCCTCGTCGGGGGTACGGAAGCGCAGCGCCCGGCCCGGCCCGGGGCCCAGCCCGCGGTCGCGGCAGTACCCGTCGTAACCGGCGTATTGACTGCCGGTGCGCGCCTGCACCTGCTCGCGCGTGCAGTCGCAGTGGTAGGCCCGGCCGGCCTCGTACAAACGGGCGGCCGCCGCCTGGTGCTCTCCGGCATAGTCGGACTGGAGGTATGGACCTTCATAGGTGCCGCGCCGGATGCCGATCCAGTCCAGGGCGGACAGGATCCCCTCGATCCACTCGGGGCGGTTGCGGGCCGCATCGGTGTCCTCGATACGCAGCACAAGCGTGCCGTCGTGCTGCTTGGCGTAGAGCCAGTTCTGCAGGGCTGACCGGGCACCGCCGACGTGGAACATACCAGTCGGAGAGGGAGCAAACCGTACGCGTACCGTCACGCCTCCTACCCTACGGGCGCGGCACACTGGCAGGGGACGGGGTTCCGGGTGTCGCGCTCGTTCAGTAGCCTTCCCGGCGGGGGAGGAATGGCCAATGTCTAGTCGTCGCCAGGTGCTCACCGGTGCGGTCGCGCTCGCCGCCGGTACCGTCACCGCGGGGTGCACCGCGGCCGGGGCCGACCCGCGCACCCGCTGGGCCGCGCCCGGCTCGTCCTTCGCCGCGGACGGCACCCCGTCGGCCAGTCCCGTCACGGTGACGTTCACCCCGGCCACCAACGCAGCCGGCGTCTCACCCGCCGACCCGGTGGTGGTCAGCGCGACCGGCGGCACGCTCAAGGCGGTGACGGTGACCGCCGGCGCCGCGACGGTGGCCGGCGCGCTCGACACCGACCAGCACATCTGGCGCTCGACCGCAGCACTGGCCTATGGGCAGACCTACACGATCACCGCGACCGTCGCCGACCCCTCCGGCGCCACCTCCGACAGGACCAGCACGTTCAGCACGATCAAGCCGGCCAGCACGGCCAGCGTCGCGTTCCAGGCCAACTCGCTGGCCGTGCTCAAGGCCGGCGGCACCTACGGCGTCGGCCAGGTGGTCGTGGTGCGGTTCAGCCGGCCGGTGGCCGACAAGGCCGCCGCGCAGAAAGCGGTGGTCGTCGACACCACGCCCAGCGTCGACGGCAAGTTCTTCTGGTTGGACAAGCAGACCCTGCACTACAGGCCGCAGAAGTACTGGACGCCGGGCACGAAGGTCACCGTGCGGGTCAAGCTGCTCGGGGTCAACCTCGGCAACGGCGTGTACGGCGCCGGCGACGCGAGCATCAGCTACAACATCGGCGACTCGCGGATCGCCGTGGTCGACACCAACACCCACCGGATGCTGGTCTACGTCAACGGCCAGCAGGTCAAGGACTTCCCGATCAGCGCGGGCAAGGGCGGCACGACCAAGGCCGCCGACGGCAGCACCATCGACTTCTTCACCCGCGCCGGCCCGCACGTGGTCCTGGAGAAGGCCCAGACGGTCCACATGACCTCGGCCAGCTACGGCATCACCGACCCCAAGGACCCCAACTACTACGCCGAGGACATCTCGCTCTGCCTGCGGATCACCTACTCCGGCGAGTACACCCACTCGGCCGACTGGAACATCCCCGACCACGGGCGGCGCAACGTCTCGCACGGCTGCATCAACATGAACCCCGACCACGCGCAGTGGCTGTTCAGCACGTTCACCATCGGCGACGTCGTCGACGTGAAGGGCAGCCCGGTCCAGCTTCCGGTGTGGGACGGCCTCGGCGACTGGAACGTCTCCTACGCGCAGTACGGCGGCTGACCGGGCGCCCGAGACGGCGGGCCACGCGGCAGAATGGCCCGATGGAGTACGTCCGACTCGGCCGCACCGGTCTGAAGGTGTCCCGCATCTGCCTGGGCATGATGAGCTACGGCGACCCGGCCCGGCGGCCCTGGATCCTCGACGCCGACGCCTCCGCGCCGTTCGTGCAGCGGGCCGCCGAGGCGGGCATCACCTTCTTCGACACCGCCGACACCTACTCCGGCGGGGTGGGCGAGGAGGTCGCCGGCCGCCTGCTCGCCAAGTACTTCACCAGCCGCGACGACTACGTGCTCGCCACCAAGGTGTACTTCCCGATGGGGGAGGGGCCCAACGACCAGGGGCTGTCCCGCAAGCACATCCTGGCCTCGATCGACGCCTCGCTGCGCCGGCTCGGCACCGACCACGTCGACCTGTACCAGATCCACCGCTTCGACCCGGACACCCCGGTCGAGGAGACGATGGATGCCCTGCACGACGTGGTCCGCGCCGGCAAGGCCCGTTACCTCGGCGCGTCGAGCATGTACGCCTGGCAGTTCGCCAAGTTGCAGCGAGTGGCCAAGACCCCGTTCGTGTCCATGCAGAACCACTACAACCTGGCGTACCGCGAAGAGGAGCGGGAGATGATCCCGCAGTGCATCGACATGGGTGTGGGGATCATTCCGTGGAGCCCATTGGCCCGCGGCCTGCTCACCGGTAGCCGGACCCGGGGCGGCCAGCCGAAGACCGCCCGCGCCGGCAACGACCCGGTCGCCGACGCGCTGTACACCGACGACGACTTCGACATCGTGGACCGGCTGGTCGAGGTGGCCGGCGAGCGCGGTCTCCCACCGGCCCGGGTCGCCCTCGCCTGGCTGCTGCACAAGCCCGGGGTCACCGCGCCGATCGTCGGCGCGACGAAGCTGTCCCACCTCGAGGACGCGCTCGCCGCAGTCGAGGTACCGCTGTCCGCCGAGGAGATCGCCCGCCTGGAGGAGCCCTACCGACCGCACCCGACCGCCGGCCACTCCTGAACCGCGACGGCCCCTAGGAGCGATGGATGTCGCGGTCGATGCCGGCGCGCCAGCCCTCTTCGTCGGCGTCGGGTCGCAGCGCGGACAGCGCGGCCACGGCACCGCCGACCAGCGCCGCCCAGTCGTAGCGCTCGCCGCCGCCCTTGAGGATCAGGAACGCCAGGCCGTTGGAGTTGCTGACCGCCCAGCCGGGCAGCCGGGGCAGCCGGCGCGTGGCGGACCCGCCGTCGTCGGTCACCAGGTGGACATGAAAGGGGTACCGGACGGCGCCGCCGAACTTGGTCACCGCGATGCGCGCCTGCTCGGGTACCCCGTCGTCGAGCAGCCGGCCGAACCAGCCGCGCCGGGGCGCCTCGATGACCACCTCGACGCCGTCGCCGTGCACACCGGGGTCGCCGGTCTCGGCGACCGCGCGGACCAGGTCGATGACCAGGGCCGCGTCGGAGCGCCGGAACTCCACCCACTCAGGCACGCCGCCATGGTGTCAGGTCCGTACCGGCTCGGGTATCCGTAGCCCGGTGTACCGGTAGTGTCGCCATCTGCAATATAGCTGTCAGGGCTCTAGCTGTCTGATGGGCGGCCTTTCATACTGGCGGTACGGCTGTGACCTGACTAGGGGGCACTACCAAAACGGCACCCGGGCCATCGGGTGCCGTTTTGGCCGCCACCCTCGCAGGAGGGTTGCATTTCCGCACCGACCTGGTGAGGGAGCGGACGCGTTGACCACCTACCACCGGGGCCTGCCGTCGATCGTCGGCGGGGCGTGCTGGCGGCTGCGCCCGCGGCAGTACGAGCTGCGCGCGACCTACCGGGGTGGCGGGGTCCAGCTGCTGCGCACCGCCGACGCGCCGGTGTTCGGGCAGGTCAAGCGGGTGCTGATCCGGGTCTTAGAGGCGGACCGGCGATGGTAGGCCGCGACCGGGCGGCGTGTCGTCGGCACCGGCCCACCGCGAACGTTCCCACCGTGTACGCTCGCCGCCATGCGGCGGCGGGAGCACGGCTCCGCTGCGTCGTAAGGCTGGTCAGTTAAGAGGGGTTCAATGGGTGAGTCCCCGGCAGTGGCGCGCCGCCGCGTCCGCCTCGCGCTGCGGGCGGCGCGGAAGGCCAAGGGGCTCACCCAGACCCAGGTCGCCGATGCCATGGACTGGTCACTGTCCAAGGTCATGCGCATCGAGAGCGGCGAGGTCAACGTCTCGGTGAGCGATCTGCGGGTGCTGCTGCCCTACCTGGACCTCGCCGACTCGGACGAGGCGCAGCGGCTGATCGAGGATGCGAAGATCGCCCGCCGGGAGCGGTACTCGGTCGACCCGCTCTACCGTGAGCACCTGTCCCCGGCGCTGCTGCAGTTGATGCAGTTCGAGCAGGAAGCCACCGAGATCCGGTACTTCCATCCCCTGCTCGTTCCTGGCCTGCTCCAGACCGCTGCGTACGCCTCGGCGATCTTCCGGCTCGATCCCGTGGGGCTCTCCGAGGCGACGGTCAAGGTCAGGATCGAGGCGCGGATCAACCGGCGCAAACGCCTGGTGTCCCAACCCAGTCCACCGAAGTACCTGGCGATCCTGGACGAGTCGGTGCTCTATCGCGAGATCGGTGGCCGGGAGGTCATGGGCGAGCAGCTGGGTGAGTTGTCCCGGGCGGTGGCCCGCCCCAACATCCGGGTCCGGGTCCTGCCCTTCACGGCGGCCGTGCCGATCGCCCTGCTGGGTCCGTTCGGCGTGCTGGACATGGGCGACGAACAGGACGCCATCCTGTACCGGGAGAGCCCGCGCTCGGACGCGATCGTACGGAACCGCCGGGAGATCACCGAGCATCGCGACATTTTTGAGCGGCTATGGCCCTGCGCGTACAGCGACGCCGAATCGGCCGAGCTCATCAGCACGCGTGCTGGCGCGCTGCTCGCCCCCGCATCGCGGGGTGCACCGCCCGGCTGATTGGCCGCCGCCTCCCCCAGCGCCGTCGGTGCCCTGAGTGTCCGACGGTTTTTGCGGGCCCGGATGTCCGGTCCCGCGGCAGCACACGGAAACTCCTAAGAAAAGGCAGGAAAACGAAAGGTATGGGTATGCGAAATTGGACGTCACCACCGGCCTGGCGCAAGAGCACCCGGTGTGGCGAGTCGGGTTCCTGCGTCGAGGTGGCGCTGGCTGAGGACGGCATCGCCATGCGCGAGTCGAGAAATCCGAACGGACCGGTCTTGCGTTTCAGCCGACCGGAATGGGGAGCCTTCGTCGCCGGGATCCGGGCCGGAGACTTCCAGCTATTGTAGGGTCACGCACGGGCTGGGCGCCAGGTGGCAGCACATCCGCCGGGCGCCCTTCATCATGCCGGGCGACGTGGCATGAGGCACCATTGAGTCCAGTCATTCACGCAATGCCTGTTCCGATCCTGCCCGCCGGTTCGTATCGTGGATGCGGAGGCCAAGGGGAGGCGAGAATGGATGCACCTGGCAACCCGTCGCGATGGCGGAAGAGCGGCCGGTGCGGGGAGGCGAACTCGTGCGTGGAGGTCGCGTTCACCGCCGATCAGGTATTGGTACGGCGTGCTGACGAGCCGGACGGACCGGTACTGCGCTTTTCGCATTCCGCCTGGGGCGAGCTAATCATGGCCATTCGCGCAGGTCAATTTGATCAGGCTGATCCAAAACCACCGGCCGCGGCCGGTGTGGCCATCCTGGGCGCACCCGGATAGCCACACCGGCGGTAGCGGTCAGGACTCGCCGCCGGTTTCCCCCACGGGCGCGGCGAGTACGTCGTCGATCGCGTACTTCTGCGCGGCTTCGGCCGGCACGTTGGCCGCAACCGCGCCCCGCCGGGCGAGCTGGCGCAGCGTGGCGACGACGATGTTCTCCGCGTCGACATGGAAGTGCCGGCGCAGCGCGTGCCGGGTGTCGGACATCCCGAACCCGTCGGTGCCGAGTGAGGTGAAGTCGCCGGGTACCCAGCGGCTGATCAGGTCGGGTACCGCCCGCATGAAGTCGCTGACCGCGACCACCGGCCCGGGTGCCTCGGCCAGCGCCTGGGTCACGTAGGGCAGGCGCGGTTCCTGGCCCGGGTGCAGCAGGTTGTACTCCTCGGTCGCCACCGCGTCGCGGCGCAGCTCGGACCACGACGTCGCGCACCACACGTCGGCGGCCACGCCCCAGTCCTGGGCGAGCAGCTCCTGGGCCCGCAGCGCCCACTGCATGCCGGTACCGCTGGCCAGCAGTTGCGCGCGGGGCGCCCGGTCGCCCAGCCCCGATGCGGGGGAGTACCGGTACAGCCCGCGCAGCAGCCCGGCCACGTCGAGCCCCTCGGGCTCCGCCGGCTGGGCGATCGGCTCGTTGTACACGGTCAGGTAGTAGAACACCGGCTCGTCGGCCTCGCCGTACATGCGCCGCAGGCCGTCCTCGACGATGTGCGCGATCTCGAACGCGAACGCCGGATCGTAGGCCACCACGGCCGGGTTGGCGGCCGCGAGGAGCAGCGAGTGGCCGTCTTCGTGCTGGAGCCCTTCGCCGTTGAGCGTGGTGCGCCCCGCGGTCGCGCCGAGCAGGAAGCCCCGTGCCATCTGGTCGGCCGCCGCCCACAGCCCGTCACCGGTGCGCTGGAAGCCGAACATGGAGTAGAAGACGTACACCGGGATCATCGGCTCGCCGTGCGTCGCGGCGGCGCTGCCGGCCGCGGTGAACGACGCCACCGACCCGGCCTCGCTGATGCCCTCGTGCAGGATCTGCCCGGTGACCGACTCCTTGTAGGACAGGAACAGCTCCCGGTCGACCGGGGTGTAGTTCTGCCCGTGCGGAGAGTAGATCTTCGCGGTCGGGAAGAGCGAGTCCATGCCGAAGGTACGCGCCTCGTCCGGGATGATCGGTACCCAGCGCCGGCCGAACTCCTTGTCCTTCATCAGGTCCTTGAGCAGCCGGACGAAGGCCATCGTGGTGGCCACCTTCTGCTTGCCCGAGCCGCGCTTGACGTCCGCGTAGGCGGCGGCCGGCGGCAGGTCGAGCGGGATCGCCTTGGTCCGGCGCGAGGGCAGGTAGCTACCCAGCACCCGGCGCCGCTCCAGCAGGTACTGGATCTCGTCGCTGTCCTTGCCCGGGTGGTAGTACGGCGGCAGGTACGGGTTCTCCTCCAGCGCCGAGTCGGGGATGTCGAGGTAGAGCCGGTCCCGGAAGCCCTTCAGGTCCTCCAGCGTCAGCTTCTTCATCTGGTGGGTAGCGTTGCGCCCCTCGAAGTGCGAGCCCAGCGTCCAGCCCTTGACCGTCTTGGCCAGGATCACCGTGGGCTGCCCGGTGTGCTCGGTCGCGGCCTTGTAGGCGGCGTAGAGCTTGCGGTAGTCGTGGCCGCCGCGCTTGAGGTTCCAGATCTCCTCGTCGGACAGGTGCTCGACCATCTTGCGGGTACGCGCGTCGCGGCCGAAGAAGTGCTCGCGCACGTAGGCGCCGGACTCCGCCTTGTAGGTCTGGTAGTCACCATCGGGCGTGACGTTCATCAGGTTGACCAGGGCGCCGTCCGTGTCCGCCGCCAGCAGCGGGTCCCACTCCCGGCCCCAGATCACCTTGATGACGTTCCAGCCGGCGCCCCGGAAGAACGCCTCGAGCTGCTGGATGATCTTGCCGTTGCCCCGGACGGGACCGTCGAGCCGCTGGAGGTTGCAGTTGATCACGAAGGTGAGGTTGTCCAGCTCCTCCCGCGCGGCCAGGCCGATCGCGCCCAGCGACTCGGGCTCGTCCATCTCGCCGTCGCCGAGGAACGCCCACACCCGCTGGTGCGAGGTGTCCTTGATGCCCCGGTGCTGGAGGTACCGGTTGAACCGGGCCTGGTAGATGGCGTTGATCGCGCCCAGGCCCATGGACACCGTCGGGAACTGCCAGAAGTCGGGCATCAACCGCGGGTGCGGGTAGCTGGGCAGGCCGCCGCCGGGGTGGGAGAGCTCCTGGCGGAAGCCGTCGAGCTGCTGCTCGGACAGCCGGCCTTCCAGGAACGCCCGCGCGTACATGCCCGGCGAGGCATGCCCCTGGAAGAAGATCTGGTCGCCGCCGCCGCGGTGCTCCGGACCCCGGAAGAAGTGGTTCATGCCGACCTCATAGAGGCTGGCCGAGCTGGCGTAGGTGGAGATGTGCCCGCCGACCGCGATGCCCGGCCGCTGGGCCCGGTGCACCAGCATCGCGGCGTTCCACCGGATGTAGGCCCGGATCCGCCGCTCTACGTGCTCGTCACCGGGGAACCACGGCTCCCGCTCCGGCGGGATCGTGTTGATGTAGTCGGTGGTGGTCAGGGGCGGTACCCCGACCTGCCGCTCCCGGGCGCGCTCCAGCAAGCGCAGCATGATGTACCGGGCGCGCTTGGCGCCCCGCTCGTCGATCACGCCGTCAAACGACTCGACCCACTCGGTGGTCTCCTCCGGGTCGATGTCGGGCAACTGGCTCGGCAGGCCGTCGCTGATGACCGGGCGCTTGTGTTCGGTGGCCACGGGCGTTCCTTCGAATTGTCGGTACGCGTGTTCTGCTGAGGTCAATCCTGCCCGTCCTATGGTGTCCCCGTCACCTCGACGCGTGCACAACTGTCACACGGGACACATACCGGTAAGTAACTGGAGGAGCGGTGCGCTCGGAAGTTATCACTGTCCGGACCGGCGGCCAGCCGGCGGTCCGGGACATCACGGCGGCCGCGGCGGACTTCGTCCACGAACAGGGCGACGGGCTGCTGCACGTCTTCGTCCCGCACGCCACCGCGGGGGTGGCGCTGATCGAGACCGGGGCCGGCTCCGACGAGGACCTCCTGCGGGTACTGGACGATCTGCTGCCGCCCGAGGACCGCTGGCGGCACCGGCACGGCGCGCGCGGGCACGGGCGCGACCATCTCCTCCCGGCGTTCGTCGCGCCCTACGCGACCGTGCCGGTGCTGGGCGGGCGGCTCGCCCTGGGTACCTGGCAGTCGATCTGCCTGGTCGACCCGAACGGGGACAACCCGACCCGGCAGGTCCGGCTCACGTTCCTGCCCGGCTAGCCGGCACTACCCGGTTAGACGGCCAGATCGCGCCGGCGGAATCGGACCAGGCCGGCGGCGGCGAGCAGCACCGCCACGCCGAGCAGGATCGCCGAGCTGGCCACGTCGAGCCCGTTCACCAGCGGCTTGCCGTGCAGGTAGTAGTAGAACGGCGAGAGCCGTTGCGCCCAGGTCAGGCCGGGTACCTGCGGCGCCAGGTTGTTGCCGAAGTAGCCGAGCACGATGACGACCACCCCGGCGCCGATCGCGGCCGACCGGCGCCCGGTCGCCGCGCCCACGGCGAGGGCCACCGCGGCGAAGAGGATCCCGAACATCGCCAGCTGCGTGGTCGCCGCCGCGATGTGCCCAGCCCCGACCGAAGCGACCCGGGTCGGCCCGGCGATCGCCAGCAGCAGCGCCAGGACGACTGCGCAGATCACGAGTACCTGGGTCACCAGCGCGGCGAACCGGGACAGCAGCAGCCGGGGCCGGCTGACCGGATGGGCGAGGACCAGGTCGAGCGTCCCGGACTCCTCGTCACCCGCGATGGTCCGCGAGCCCGAGGTGATCACGAAGACCGCCAGCAGGATCGGTACCAGCAGGCCGAACACGTACGACCCGAGGTAACCCGCCGGGCTGACCATGTCTTCGATGTTGAACGCCTTGCGCAGTGCCTCCGGATAGTTCTTCAGCGCCTCGGCGAACCCGGGCTTGCTGATCGAGGGGTAGAAGGCGGTGTACATCATCGCGATCCCGCCGATGGTCAGGCCCCACCCGGCCCAGCCCCGGCGGGCGTCCCACAGCGCCTTGGCGAACGGGTTAGCGAGCATCGTCCGCTCCTCGGTAGTAGGTCACGAACAGCTCCTCCAGGTCCGGCTCCTCCGCGCGCAGGTTGATCACGGCGTGCCGGGCGAACGCCTTGACCAGCGGGTCGGCCTGGCCGTCGAGCCGGCAGCGCAGCACGCCGGCGGCGACCGTGACGTCGCTGACCCCCGGCACCGCGGCGAACTCCTCGGCGGTCACCGGATCGGCGAAGTGGATCTCGATCTGCCGGACCGCCCGGTCGCGCAGCTCCTCCACCCGCTCGACGGTCACCATGACCCCGTCGCGCAGGATGCCCACCCGGTCGGCGGTCTGCTGCACCTCGCTCATCACGTGGGAGGACATGAACACGGTCTGGCCGGCGGCGCGGGCCTCCCGGACCATGCCGAGGAACGTCTGCTGCAGCAACGGGTCCAGGCCGCTGGTCGGCTCGTCGAGGATGAGCAGCTCGGGCCGGTGCATGAAGGCCTGCACCACGGCGACCTTCTGCCGGTTGCCCTTGGACAGGCTGCGGATCCGGGCGGTCAGGTCCAGGTCGAGCAGGCCGGCCAGCTCGGCGATCCGCGCCCGGGGCACCCCGCCGCGCAGGTTGCCCAGATAGGTCAGCAGCTCGGTGACGGTCTGCCGGCCGTCCACGACGAAGTCGCCGGGCAGGTACCCGACCCGGCGGCGCAGCGCCACACCATTGCGGCTGGGGTCGCCGCCCAGCAGCTCGACCCGGCCGCCCGACGGGCGGATCAGGTCGAGCAGGATCCGGATCGTGGTGGTCTTGCCGGCGCCGTTGGGGCCGAGGAAGCCGTAGACCTCGCCGGTCTCCACCGACAGGTCCAGCCCGGCCAGGCCGCGGCGGCGACCGTACATCTTGGTCAGCCCTTCGGTGCGGATGACGAGGTCAGCCATTGTCACCCCGCCCCGTACTCGGCATGGAACCGCTGCACCGCGGCGGGCACCTCGCGCTCCATGAAGGCGTAGTAGTCCCGCGTCCGGCGCAGCCGCCGGGCACGACCCGCGTGCTCGGCGTCCGCCCCGCCGATGACCGCGAGCCCGCGGTCCATGAGCTGGCGGAAGACGCTGATCCGGTCGGCCAGGTCGGTGCGGAGGAACGCGTCGTCGGCCACCTCGAAGACCTTGCCCCGGGCGCCGGGCACGGCCACCCGGCGGATCAGCCCGGCGTTCTCCAGCAGTCGGGTCCCGGTGCTGACCGAGCCCGCCGACAGGTCTAGCGCCTGGGCGAGCTGGGCGCTGGACTGCTGCGGCGGATCGCAGACGAGCAGCCAGGCCAGCAGCTTGCCGTGCGCCCGGGCCAGGCCCATGGTCTCCAGGATCACGGCCGCCTCCTCGGCGTAGCGGCGCTCCGGTGAGATCATGCTCAAATCCTTCAATAACTTTTGAAGGTACGGTACCGGAGCCGCGATGATCGCGCTACGAGTGGCACAGGGGCCGCCGGGTCGGTAATGCTTTCGACCGTGACCTCCCCTCAGGATCTGGACGAGCATTTCCGTACCGCCCTCGGGGATCTGACCCCACCGGACCGACCGCGCGACCCCGACGGGCCGGTCCGCGACGGCGGGCGGCTGACCGGCGCCCAGGCCAACAGCCTGTTCGACGCGCAGCTCGCCAGCCGCCACCTGGACCTCGCCGCCCGCTGGCTGCGCAGCTTCGGCGAGGGGTACTACACGATCGGCTCCGCCGGGCACGAGGGCAACGCCGCCGTGGCCGCCGCGCTGCGGCCGACCGACCCGGCGTTGCTGCACTACCGCTCGGGCGCGTTCTACTGCGCGCGGTCCGCCCAGGTCGGCAACACCGATCCGATCCGCGACGTGCTGCGCGGGCTCGTCGCGTCCGCCGAGGAACCGATCGCGGGCGGCCGGCACAAGGTGTTCGGCCATCCCGACCTGCAGATCATCCCGACCACCTCGACGATCGCCTCGCACCTGCCGCGCGCGGTCGGGCTGGGCTTCGCCGTCGAGCGGGGCCGGCGCCTCGGCGCCGACGCGGTGTGGCCGTCGGACGCGGTCGCGGTCTGCTCGTTCGGCGACGGGTCGATCAACCACGCCAGCGCGGTCGCCGCGTTCAACACGGCGGGCTGGTGCGACCATGCGGGGCTGCGGATCCCGGTGCTGTTCGTATGCGAGGACAACGGGATCGGGCTGTCGGTGCGCTCGCCGGAGGGGTGGGTGACGGCGGCGCTGCAGGCCAAGCCCGGGCTGCGGTACTCCGCGGCGGACGGGTGCGACCTGGCGGCGACGTACGACGCGACGGCCGAGGCGGTGGCCTGGGTGCGCCGGTACCGCCGCCCGGCGGTACTGCACCTGCGCATGGTGCGGCTGATGGGGCACGCGGGCGCGGACGCCGAGCTGGCCTACCGCACTCCGGCCGAACTGGCCCGCGACCTGGCCGCGGATCCGCTGGTGGCGACCGCGCGGCTGCTCGTCGCCGCCGGCCAGGCCACCCCGGAGGAGCTGCTCAAGCGGTACGACGAGGTGGGCTGGAAGGTCCGGAAGGTGGCCGAGGAGGTACTCGCCGAGCCCAAGCTCGCCGACGCCGCCGAGGTGGTCGCGCCGCTGGCCCCCCGCCGGCCGGTGCGGGTGGCGCGCACGGTCGCGGACGCCGGTACCACCGCGGTTTCCTCGGCCCGGATCACCGCCTTCGGTGGGCGCCTGCCCGAAGACGGACCCCGGCTGACGCTGGCGCAGGCCATCAACGCGACCCTGACCGACGCGATGGTGACCTGGCCGCAGGCGTTCGTGTGCGGGCAGGACGTGGCGCTCAAGGGCGGGGTGTACGGGGTGACCAAGGGCCTGCGCGAGCGCTTCGGCGCCGGCCGGGTCTTCGACACCCTGCTCGACGAGACCTCAGTGCTCGGCTTCGGGCTCGGCGCCGGCCTGGGCGGCATGCTGCCGATTCCGGAGATCCAGTACCTGGCCTACCTGCACAGCGCCGAGGACCAGCTACGCGGCGAGGCGGCCACGATGTCGTTCTTCTCCCGCGGGTCCTACCGCAATCCGATGGTGGTGCGGATCGCCGGCCTGGCCTACCAGGAGGGGTTCGGCGGGCACTTCCACAACGACAACGCGGTCGGCGTGCTGCGGGACATCCCCGGGCTGGTGGTCGCCTGCCCGGCCCGGCCCGACGACGCGGCGGCGCTGCTGCGTACCTGCCTCGCGGCCGCCGTGGTCGACGGCACCGTGTCGGTGTTCCTCGAACCGATCGCCCTGTACCACACCCGCGACCTGCACGAGTCCGGAGACGGCGAGTGGCTGTGTCCGTACCCGGAGCCCGCGCAGTGGGGTGAGGCGCACGTGCCGGTCGGTCGCGCGCGGGTGGACCTGCTGGGCTCGGGGGAGGACCTGACGATCATCACGTTCGGCAACGGGGTCCGGATGTCACTGCGGGTAGCCGCCCAGCTCGCCGGCTCCGGCGTCGGCTGCCGGGTGGTCGACCTACGGTGGCTGTCACCGCTGCCGGTCGCCGACATCATCCGCGAGTCCGCGGCCACCGGCCGGGTCCTGGTCGTCGATGAGACGCGCAGGTCCGGCGGGGTGGGCGAAGGGGTGCTGGCCGCGCTGGTCGACGGCGGGTACGTCGGGGTCGCCCGCCGGGTGGCCTCGGTCGACTCGTTCGTCCCGCTCGGTCCCGCGGCCGCACACGTGCTGGTCAGCGAGGATTCGATCGTCCAGGGCGCGGCCTCGCTCCTGGAGCGCTGAGCCGGCGCAGGCCGTATCTTTTGCGTTGTGTACGGTGCGCCACTTGCGCACGGCGCCCGGACTGTGTGGACTACGCGCTATCGGCGTTGACCAAGCGCCGTGGACGAGTTGAGGAGGCACGCGACAGTGAGCGCGACCGCTGGTCAGGCCGCCGACGGCGTACGGAGCCTGGCGGACCGGTTCGGCATCGAGCCGGGGATGGTCGTCATGGAGATGGGGTACGACGACGACGTTGACGAAGATCTCCGCGAGGCGCTGATCGACCGCTGTGGCGAGCTGGTCGACGAGGACACCGACGAGGTGGTCGACGTGGTGCTGCTGTGGTGGCGCGACGGCGACGGCGACCTGGTCGACACGCTCGTCGACGCGATCGCCCCGCTGGCCGACAACGGCGCGGTCTGGCTCCTGACGCCCAAGGCCGGCCGGCCCGGGCACGTCGAGCCGAGCGAGATCACCGAGTCGGCGCCCACCGCCGGACTCCAGCAGACCTCGATCATCGGCGCCGGCAAGGACTGGAGCGCGGCCCGCCTCGTGGCGCCCCGGGCCGCCCGATCCAAGCGCTGATTCCGATGGATGGCATCCTCGTAGTTGAACCGGTCAACTACGAGGAGTGTCCATGCCGATCGACATAGGTCAGACCGCGCCCGACTTCGCCCTCAAGGACCAGAACAACCAGGAGGTACGGCTGTCGGACTTCCGCGGCCGCCGCAACGTCCTGCTCGTGTTCTACCCGCTCGCGTTCACCGGTACCTGCCAGGGCGAGCTGTGCCAGGTCCGGGACAACCTGCACGACTTCGTCAACGACGACGTGCAGCTGCTGACGGTGAGCGTGGACAGCCCCTACAGCCACAAGGTGTGGGCCGACCGGGAAGGGTACGACTTCCCGCTGCTGTCCGACTTCTGGCCGCACGGCACCGTGGCCCAGGCCTACGGCGTGTTCGACGCCGACCGGGGATTCGCCAACCGGGGTACCTTCCTCATCGACCGCGACGGCGTGGTGCGGTTCGCCGAGATGACCGGGCCGGGCCAGCCCCGGGACCAGGACGCCTGGCGCAAGGCAATGGCGGCGCTGGCCTGACCGGGCCGGTCCAGACCAGACGCCGTTCCGGCTGGGGTGGATCGCCTGGCGGTGGCCTGGCTGCGCCGCTGGGTAAGCGAGTTGGGGCGGGCCGAAGGCGGCCGGTAGCATGTGGGCGCGGGCGCGTAGCTCAGTGGAAGAGCACTCGCCTTACAAGCGAGGGGTCGCTGGTTCGAACCCAGCCGTGCCCACCCCGCGTCACCAGCATCAGAACGGGCGATCACCGCCGGCTCCAGCTACCGAGCTTGTTCGACCGAGCGTAAACGCCGGCCCGGCAACGACAGGCCGGACACCGAGATCTCGGTCAGGTCGCCGCGGTCGATAGTGCCGAGGTGTCGAGGAGCTGGGCGAGCCGGTCCAGGGCGGCCGGGACGACCCAGTAGTACACCCAGGTGCCGCGCCGTTCGCAGTCGATCAGTCCGGCCTCGCGCAGCACCTTGAGGTGGTGTGAGATCGTCGGGCCCTTCACCGCGAAGGCGTCGGTCAGGTCGCACACGCAGGTCTCGCCACCACCGCGGGCGGCGATCAACGACAGCAGGCGCAGCCGGACCGGATCGCCCAGGGCCTTGAACCCGCGGGCCAGGTCGACGGCGGTCGACTCGGTCAGCGCCTGGTCCACCATGGGTACGCAGCACGCCGCCGTGCTGACATCGATGATCCGTAGCTGCTTCGCCACGTCCCTATCTTGACAACAGTCGAAGCAACCTGCAACTCTTTGTCTAGACGGATGTCGAAGCAGGGGGAGGGGATCGGGATGACCACCAGTCATGACGTGCGCGACCAGGTACGCGGGCGGTACGCGGCGGCGGCGGTCAAGGTGCGCGACGGCGGGGGATGCTGCGGTTCCCCGGCGGACAGCGGGTGCTGCGGTGCCCCCGCGCAGAGCGGGTGTTGCGGGCCGGCCGCCGAGGCCGGGGAGGGGTTCGGGTCTGCGCTCTACTCCACCGCTGAGCGGGCCGAGTTGCCCGATGCGGCGGTGGAGGCGAGCCTGGGATGCGGCAACCCGCTCATGGTCGCCGATCTGCATCCCGGTGAGACCGTGCTCGACCTGGGCTCCGGCGGCGGTATCGACGTCCTGCTCTCGGCCCGGCGGGTGGGCCCGACCGGCAAGGCGTATGGCCTGGACATGACCGACGAGATGCTCGACCTCGCCCGCCGCAACGCCACGGCGGCGGGCGCCACCAACGCGGAGTTCCTGCGCGGGCACATCGAGGACATCCCGCTCCCGTCCGGTAGCGCGGACGTGGTCATCTCGAACTGCGTGATCAACCTGTCCACCGACAAGCCGGCCGTGTTCGCCTCCGCATTCCGAGTCCTGCGGCCGGGCGGTCGGCTCGGGGTCACCGACGTGGTCGCGGAGAACCATCTCACGCCCGAGGACCGTGCCGAGCGCGGCGACTGGGTCGGCTGCGTGGCCGGGGCGTTGTCCATCGGCGAGTACGAGCGGGGGCTGGCGGACGCGGGCTTTGTCGACGTCCAGATCACCCCCACCCACGTGGTCGCCGACGGCCTGCATTCGGCGATCATCCGGGCCCGCAAACCCGACGCGTAGATCTTGGACGCTCGTACCCCTCCAGGGGCACCAGCGTCCAAGATCTGGGCGGCGCCGCGGAGTACGCGTCGAAGACACTCGCCGCGCGCCCGCTGAACTCCGGACCGGTACCGGTGCCGGCTCGGCGTGCGCCGGACCCGCGGCCCACCGGCAGCCCGCACCGCACGGCGGCGGGCCGGCCGCGTGGCGCACGTAGCATCGCGAAATGGTGGACTGGGGTGGGTTGTTGCTGGGGCAGCTCGCGTTCTACTGGCAGGCGCACCTGCGCCCCCGGTTGGACGGGCTGACCGACGAGGAGTATTTCTGGGAGCCGGTCGACGGCTGCTGGTCGGTGCGTCCCGGTCCGGGCGGTGCCTACGTCCTCGACACCCAGTGGCCCGAGCCCTCACCGCCGCCGGTGACCACGATCGCCTGGCGGATGACGCATATCGCGGTGGGGTGTTTCGCCACCCGCGCCAGTACGTTCTTCGGCGACGGCAGCGTGCCCGACGATGCCACCATGTTCGATCCCCGCCACGCACCGGCCGATCTGCCCGCCAATGCGGCGGACGGGGTGGCGTTTCTGGAGCGGATGTACCTGTGGTGGCACGACGGCGTCGCCGGGCTCGACCACGCCGCACTCAGCACACCGCTGGGTCCCAAGGGTGGCCCGTTCGCCAAGGAGCCGATGGCCGAACTCCTCGCCCACCTCAACCGGGAGGTCATGCACCACGGCGGGGAGATCGGCCTGCTGCGCGACCTCTACCGCGCGGCCGGTGCGACTAGCCGCGACCACCGGCTGGCGTGACCACGGACCGGCTGGTGGGTGGCCGCCGGGACGGCGACCACCCACCAGGACGGGCGGTTCAGTTGCAGGGCAGCGTGGTTGACAGTCTCCAGTCGGCCGTGGTGGTTTCCTTTGCCTTGATCTTCACCTGGCCGGCCTTGGGCATCCAGCCGTCCCTGGCGACGATCACCGACAGCGGGTTGTTGCGGTTGTCGAGCCAGAGCGCGTATACGCCGTTGGCGTCGGTCCGCAGTGTGTAGTGTGCGGCCCAGGTGTCGATCTGCACCGTGGCGCCGGCCAGCGGGGTGGTGCTGCCGTCACACTTCACCCCGACGACGGTACCGGTGATCTTCCCCCAGGTGTTGGGTGGTGTCGCGGTCATCGTGACACTCACCGGGCTGACCTGGTACGGCGTGTTCGTCCGCAGCGTCAGCAGCGCCTGGTGGGTACCCGGTTGGCTGATGACGTCCATGGAGGCGTCGAGCGTCACGGTGACGGTGACACTCGCGCCCGGCGCGAGCGTGGCCGAGGTCGGGCTCGCCGACAGCCAGCTCACGTCGGTCGGCGGGCCGCACTGGTCGAAGCCGGGCAGCACCTCGGTCTTCGCCACGGCGTTGAAGCCGCTCGTCGCCCCACCGATCTTGTAGAAGCCGCAGGCGCTGCCGCCGCGGTACAACGTGTTGTTGGAGTTGGGCAGCGGCGTCCAGACCCGGGCGACCGGGTCGTAGGCGAACCCCTGGTTGGTGAAGCCGTCCGGGCCGACGCCACCGGAGATGAGCAGCATTCCGTTGGCGGCGGTGTATCCGGAGGCCCACAGCGTCATCGGCAGGTCGGTGATGGGCGACCAGCCGTCGATGGCGGGGTTGTAGGCGAAGCCCCGCGCGGTGTTGCCGAGCGCGTCACCGCTGCCGCCCGCGCAGTAGAGCTGACCCGCCAGCGCCCCACACGCCTCCCAGGAGATCGGCAGCGGGTAACCGGCGCGCTGGCTCCAACTGTTGGACGGCGGGTCGTAGGCGTAGACCTCGGTGTGCCCGCACACGTCGGTGTCGCAGCCACCGACCACGTACATCCGTCCGTTGAGCACCGCGACCCCGGCCGCCGCCAGCGGTGTCGGCACGTCCGCGCCGGTCGACCACTTGTTGGCGATCGGGTCGTAGATCTCCAGGGTCTTCACCGGATGGCCGGCGCTGTCCCAGCCGCCGACCACGTAGAGCCGCCCGCCGATGAAGGCCGCCTGCGGGTTCTCCCGGGCGTTGGCCATAGCGGCGATCGCCGTCCACGCCCCGGTGACCGGGTCGTAGACCGCGCCCGTGCTCAGGACGGACGCGCCGTCGGTGCCGCCGACGGAGTAGATCCGCCCCTCGTTGACCGCCACGCCGTTGTCCATGATGGGCGTCGGGTAGCTGGCGAAGTCGGTCCACGGCGCCGCGTGCGGCGTCGTCACGGCCGGCCGCGCCCCGGTGGTGACCTTCGGGGTGAAGCGCGGTACCTGGTGCCGGTCGTAGTTGCCCTTCACGACCTGCAACGGCGCTCCACCGCCCTGCTGCGCCAGGATCGTGAAGCCCTCGGGACGTTCGCTGAGGGCGACGTCGGCCGGCGCGGTACCGTCATTCTTGATCTTGAAAGTGGCGGTCTTCCGGTCGCCCATCTTGAGCGTCTTGCTGATGCTGTCCGGCGTGACCACCAGGTGGCCGGCGCCGAGCGAGAAGTCCGCCCGCCTGGTGAAGTCGGTCGCCACGTCCACCGACTTGGTCTCGTCGGTGTAGCCGCCCCGGCTCGCGGTGAACGGGTGCGGCCCGGTCAGCGGCGAGAACATCCAGTAGAAGCCGTCGCCCAGGTTCGGGTCCTCCGGCGTCGGCGCGCTGGTGGCCACCCGGCCGTCGTCGTTGTGCTTGACCTTCGCGCCGTTGAGGGCGGCACCGGTGTTGCGGTCGGTCACCTGACCGGCCACCAGGCCGCCGTGGGTCGGGTCGCAGGTGCGCGTGCCGACCAGCACGTTGTCGACCTCCCACCACCAGGCCCAGGTACCGGTGTAGTGGAAGCGCACCTGGACCGCCGACTTCCCGGCCGCCTGGGGGATCGGGATCTGCTGGAACACCGGGCCCCGCACCGCGTCCACCTGGTGCAGCACGGTGCTCCAGGTCTGCCCGCCGTCGATGCTGAGGTCCACGTCGGCCACCGAGGACAGCGACCGGTAATCGCTGTTGAACCCGATGATCGGCGCGGTCTGCGCGGACAGGTCCACGACCGGGGTACGCAGCTCGGTGTCCTCGGTGTTGCCGCTGCCGAGGTGGTCGCTGTCGATCATGGCGAATCCGTCGTCACCACCGGTGAGGTTGCCGCGCCGGCCGTCGTCGGTGAACGTCCAGCCGCCGGCGGCGGTGTTGTTGACCACTGTCCAGCCCGGCGGCGCCGTCGGGGCGCTGAACGACTCGGTCAGCCCGACGCTGTGCCGCACGTAGCCGGGCGCCGTGCAGGCGTCGACGTCGACGGTCAACGGGATGTCGGCGGAGACGTCAGCGGTACCCGGCACGGTCAGGTCCGCCGGCTTGTACCCGGGGTAGTTCGCGGTCACGTGCAGCGTGTACGGCGCGCCGGCCGGCACGTCGACGTGGTACCGCCCGGTGTACGGGTCGCTCCACACCGGCCCGCCGGGCATGCCATTGACCGTGATCTTGGCGTAGAGCGGCCAGCCGTGGCCGGAGCCGTCCTTGACCACGCCGCTGATGCTGATCTTCGGGATCGCGGTCAGCACGACGTCGGTCACCGCCGTGCCGCCGTCGAGGACGGTCACCCCGGGCACCGTCTTGGGCTCGTACCCGTATGCGGCCACGGACACGTCGTAGGTTCCGGCCGGCAGGGTCAGCGTGTAGTGGCCCTTGGCGTCGGTGGTGGTGGACACGCCGGGCACGCTGACCGCCGCGGAGGCGATCGGCGCTCCGGTGCCGGCGTCGGTGACCGTGCCGGCGATCTCGCCGTGCGCGCCGGGCGGGGCGAAGGCCCGCACGCCGTTGGGGGTACCGAGGCCGGTCGGGCCGTCGTAGCCGGCCGTCGCCGTGCACAGGTACGGGGTGGCGCAGGTGCCGTTGGAGCCGCTCGTCACGTCGTTGAGCGCGGACGGGGTGGCGTACGGGTAGGCGTTGGGGTAGCTGTTGCTGACCGGGTTGCCGGCGAGGGCGTAGACGCTCGCGATGATCGGCGCGGACACGCTCGTGCCGCCGAACACCTGCCACCCCGGCGCCTGGAAGGTGTCGTACACGGCGACGCCGGTGCGCGGGTCGCCGACCGCGGAGACGTCGGCGACGGTGCGCCGCGCGCAGCCCGGGTCGGCCTGGAACACCGGCTTGGCCTCGAACGCCGAGCAGCCGCTGCCCGCCCCGCTCCACGCGGTCTCGGTCCATCCGCGCCCGCCGCCGGAGCGCACCAGCGAGGTGCCACCGACCGCGGTCACGTACTGCGACGACGCGGGGAAGGAGAGGCCGAAGCCGTCGTCTCCGGAGCTGGCCGTGATGACCACGCCGGGGTGGTTGAGGAACGCGTCGTCCTGCGTCTGCGCCGTGTACTCCGCCGCGCCGTAGCTGTTGGACACGTACGTCGCGCCCAGGTTCACCGCCGTGTTGATCGCCGTGAACAGGTCGCTGGTGAGGTTGGTGGTCGCCTCGACCAGCAGGATCTGGCAGTTGGGGCAGACCGCTGAGACCATCTGGATGTCCAGGGAGATCTCCGCCGCCCAGCCGGCGTTGGGCGCGGGCAGCGGGCCCGCCAGGCCGTTCTGGTTCACCTTGCGGAAGCAGCCGTTGGCCGTGGTGCACGGCGGGAGGCCGAACTGCGCGCGGTAGACGCTGAGGTCCGCCTCCGCGTTGGGGTTGTCGAAGGCGTCGACGATCGCCACCGTCTTGCCGCTTCCCGTGGTCGCGGAGGGCAGCGCGTAGGCCGACTGCAGGTCGGCCGGGCCGTACCCGTTGGGGACCGCGTGCGGGCCGAGCAGCCCGACGCCGCCCGGGACGTCCGTGCGGGCGAGCGCGAAGCACGACATCTCACCCTGCTTGGTCGGGCCGTCGCACAGCTCGCGCACCGGGCCGGCCTTGCTGCCGGAGCCGGTGGGCGCCGCGTGCGCCGGCGCGGCCGCGACGACGGCGGTGAAGCCGGCGGTCAGCGCGACCGCGACCGCCACCACCCCGAGCCGTCGTAGGCGGTCGAGTTTCCGGGTCATGTGACTCCTCCCCTTGGACGGCGTCAGGTGCCGAAGCGGAGGAGCCCTTCGACGTGAGCGCCGACCGGAACCGTGAGCCGGCACACCCCTTACACCCGTCCGGCTCGTCTGCGGTGAGACAGTAGGAGCGCCGGACAGAGCACACAAGATCTGTCAACATCACAGAATGACGGATTCTGGCCCACCCGGGGATGACCGACCGGTGTGCGGCATTTGCGCCGCCGGTGGTCAGCGCGAACCCGCGCGCCCGGACCGGGCCATGTGGCCCGCGGCGTCAGAGCGCCTCGCCCACCGCGAGCGCGGCGAGGTCCCAGCCCGGACACGTCGGTACCGGGGTGCCGGGCGCCACGGCCGACACCAGCGCGACGAACCGGTCCACCTCGGTGCGCAGCGCCGCGCGGTGCTCGCTGTGTGACATCGGCCGAGCGTACCGGGCGGGAACCCGCGTGACCGGCACTCGTAAGCTGGGCGATGTGGGACGGGCAGCGGCGACGCCGCGGTGGTTGAGTCATGAGGAGCAGCAGATCTGGCGCGGCTTCCTGGCGGTGAACCAGCTGCTCTTCGAGGCGCTGGACCGGCAATTGCAGGCCGACGCGAACATGCCGCACGGTTACTACGTCCTGCTCGCCATGCTCTCCGAGGCGCCCAACCGGGCGCTGCGGATGAGCGAGCTGGCCGAGCTGACCCAGTCGTCACTCAGCCGGGTCTCGCACGCGGTGACCCGGCTGGAGGAGGCCGGCTGGGTACGCCGCGAGAAGGTTCCCGACGACCGGCGCGGCAGCTACGCGGTGCTCACCGACCTCGGGTGGGAGACCGTGGTGCGCACCGCCCCCGGGCACGTGGCCGCCGTCCGGGCCAACCTGTTCGACCTGCTCACCCCCGAGCAGGTGCACCACCTCGCGGAGATCTGCGGGGCGGTGCTCGACAAGCTCGACCCCGAGGGTCGGCTGCGCCTGACCCGTGCCGCGCGGGGCGCCGGTAGCTGACGCTAGGCGACCTGGAACGAGCGCTTGGACAGGCCCAGGAAGAACCCGTCGATCGTCTGCGCCGGCGGCTCCTCCGGGTCGGTCGCCGTGCCCAGCGTCACGAACAGCGGTGCGAAGTGCTCGACGGTCGGGTGCGCGTACGGCATGCCGGGCGCGCGGTTGCGGAAGTCCAGCAGCTCCTCGACCGCGCCCCGGGACAGCGCGTCGGCGGCCCACGCGTCGAAGTCGGCCGACCAGCCCGGCGCGGGCGCGTCGGGACGGAAGTCGCGCAGGAACGGCAGCCCGTGGGTGAGGAACCCGGAGCCGATGACCAGTACCCCTTCGTCCCGCAGCGGCCGCAGCCGCCGGCCCAGCTCCAGCAGCTTGGCCGGGTCCAGCGTGGGCAGGGACATCTGCAGCACGGGGAGGTCCGCGTCGGGGTACATGACGAGCAGGGGCACGTAGGCGCCGTGGTCCAGCCCGCGGCCGGGCTGCTCGGCCACCGGTTCGGTGTCGGGCATCAGCGCGCGGATCCGCGCGGCCAGCGCGGGCGCGCCCGGGGCGGGGTACCGCGCCTGGTAGTACCTGGCGGGGAAGCCGCCGAAGTCGTAGACCAGCGGCGCGGCGTCGGCGGTGGCGCCGACGGTCAGCGGCGCGGACTCCCAGTGCGCCGACACGATGAGGATCGCCGTCGGCCGGGGCAGGTCGGCGGCCCACCGGGCGAGCTGTCCGGTCCACAGCGCGTCGTCAACCAGCGGCGGAGCGCCATGGCCCAGGTACAGAGCCGGGAGCCTGTCGGTCATCGGATCCTCCCCAACGCTTACTTGAAGGCTCAACTTTATCTCGTGGGGTTCGACACCGCGGAAGTCTGTGGCCGGGACCAGTGGCGAAAGGCCAGGTCACCGAATGGTCAGACCGATCCGCCGAAGAAAATCCGGCTCAGGCATTGATTGATTTCACAATGCGCCCTAAAACTTGACGCACGTCGACCCAGAACCCTGGAGGTGTCCGCATGGCTACCACCACGAAGACGCGCGCCCGCAAGACGTGGGCCAAGCCGCGTGTCGAGTGCTACGAGACCCGCCCCGAAATCACCGCCTACTCCGGCGACGTCAACCCGTGGAACGTCCGCTGATAGACGTTGGCGGCCCGGCCAGCCGCAGCGGCGCTGAAGCCGGGCCGCTAAGAGACGTTGGGGGCCCGGCCGCCTGGTCGTGGTCCCCACCCGGCAAGGAGCGCGCCGGATGGTGACCACGACCAGCCGCAGCGGCGCTGAAGCCGGGCCGCTAAGCCGGGAAGAGTTCGCCGCAGCGCTTCGCGGGCTGGCGCCGCGCTACTGGGACCGGCACCCGTTCCACCTCCGGCTCAACTCCGGCGGCTGCACGCCGGACGAGGTCCGGGCATGGGTGGCCAACCGCTGGTACTACCAGCGCAGCCTGTCCCAGAAGAACGGCGCCATCATCGCGAACTGTCCACTGCCGCAAGTGCGCCGGCAGTGGGTGACACGCATCGCGTTCCAGGACGGGGAGCGCGAGGGGGAGGGCGGGCTGGGCGACTGGCTCGCCCTCGCCGACGCGGTGGGGCTCTCCCGGGAAGAAGTCCTCGACGAACGGCATGTCCTGCCGGGGGTACGGTTCGCGGTCGACGGGTACGTCAACTTCTGCCGCAACAAGCCGTGGATCGAGGGCGCCGCGTCCGCGCTGACCGAACTCTTCTCGCCCGACCACATGCTGGACCGGGTGACCAAATGGAGGCAGCACTACGACTGGATCAAACCCGACGGGTACGCCTACTTCGAGTCGCGCATCCCGGTGGTCCGGCGGGACAGCGAGTACACGCTGAACCTCGTGCTCGACCATTGCGTCCGGCGTGACCAGCAGGACGCGGCGATCGCCGCGCTGTCGTTCAAGTGTGACGTGCTGCGCTGCATGCTCGACGCGATCGACTACCACTGCGGCACGACCCGATGACGCTCGCCCTCGACAGCCGTCCCGGGCTGCGGCGCGGGGTCAGGCTGGCCGACGATCCGGTACGGGACCGGATGGCGCTGCTGTACCCCGAGGGCGTGCTGCTGCTCAACGAGACGGCCGCGGCCGTGCTCGCCCACTGCGACGGGCGGCGCACGGTACCCGAGGTGGCCGCGGCGCTGGCCGAGGAGTACGACGGGGTCAGCGCCGACGACGTCCTCGCGTTGCTGGCGGACCTGGACGCCCGCCGGCTGCTGGTGTCCGACGGCACCGGGCGGCCGGCGCAGGCGTCCGCGCCGCCGGTCGTGGCCGGGCCGGCGCGGGCACCGGTACCGCTGGGGATGCTCGCCGAGCTGACCTACCGGTGCCCGCTGCACTGCACGTACTGCTCCAACCCGGTCAACCTCGCCGACTTCAAGCAGGAGCTGGAGACCGACGACTGGCTGCGGGTCATCGAAGAGGCCCGCGCGCTGGGCGTGCTGCAGGTGCACTTCTCCGGCGGTGAGCCGATGCTGCGCCGGGATCTGTCCACATTGGTCAGTCGGGCGCACGCGCTGGGCATGTACACCAACCTCGTCACCAGCGGCATCCCGATGAAGGAGGCCGATGTCGCGGCGCTGGCCGCCGCCGGCCTGGACCACTTCCAACTGTCCATTCAGGACAGTGTGCCCGGTTCGGCCGACGCGATCGCCGGGTTGCGCGGGCACGAGCGGAAGATGACCGTCGCCGGGTGGGTCCGGGCGCACGGCCTGCCGATGACCGTCAACGTGGTGCTGCACCGGGCCAACGTCGACCGGCTGCTGCCGATCGCCGAGCTGGCCGTGGGCCTCGGCGCGGAGCGGCTGGAGCTGGCGCACACCCAGTTCTACGGCTGGGCGCTGACCAACCGGGCCGCCCTGATGCCCACGCGCGAACAGGTCGACAAGGCCACCCGGGACGCCGCGATCGCCAAGGAACGCTACGGCGGTACGGTCGAGATCGTGCACGTGATCGCCGACTACCACGACAACACCCCCAAGCCGTGCATGTACGGCTGGGGGCTGCGCCAGTTCGTCGTCGCGCCGACCGGGGACGTGCTGCCCTGCCTGTCCGCCGCGCAGCTACCCGGGCTCGGCGTGGTCAACGTGCGCGACGCGGGGCTGCGCGAGATCTGGTACGAGTCGGCGGCGTTCAACCGCTTCCGGGGCACCGAGTGGATGCCCGAGCCGTGCCAGAGCTGCGCGCTGCGGGACGTGGACTTCGGCGGGTGCCGCTGCCAGGCGTACCAGCTCGTCGGCGACGCCGCCGCGACCGACCCGGTGTGCGAGCTGTCCCCGCACCACGACCTCGTGCCGCAGCTCGCCGCTTCGACGGGCGGGGTCGCCGTACCGCGGCGGATGCGGTGAAGGTCCGCTTCCTCGGCACCGCCGCCGGAGGCGGACTGCCGCAGTGGAACTGCGCCTGCACCGGCTGCACCGCGGCCCGCCGCGCCGGGGTCGGGCGGACCCAGGACTGCCTCGCGGTCACCGGCGACGGCTCGGCCTGGTACCTCGTCAACGCCTCGCCCGACCTGCGCACCCAACTGATCGCGGCGCCCGAGCTGGCCCCCGGCCCCGGCCTGCGGGACACCCCCGTCCGCGGGGTGCTCTGCTCGACCGGCGAGCTGGACCACACGCTCGGCCTGGTCACCCTGCGCGAGGCGGCCGCGCTGGACATCTACGCCACCGCGCCGGTGCGGGCCGCGCTCGAGGGGCCGTTCCCGGCCGGGCCGATCCTGTCCCGCTACACGACCGTGAAATGGCACGAGGTGGTACCGGGGGAGTGGCGCACGCTCGACGGTGGCCTCATGGTCCGGGCGGTGACGCTGGGCGCCAAGCGACCCCGCTACGCCGACGGGCTGCCGGGCGAGGACTGGGTCGTGGCATACCGGTTCGTCGACCCGGTCACCGGCGGGGTCCTGGTCTACGCGCCGTGCCTGGCCGAGTGGAGCGAGCAGTTCCAGCGCGCCATCACGCAGGCCCACGTGGTGGTGCTCGACGGCACCTTCCAGCACGACGACGAGATGACCCGGGAGGCGGGCGGCGGCGCGCCGGCCAGTGCCATGGGGCACCTACCGATCGAGCAGACGCTGGACCGGTTGCCGGCCGGTACCCGGTGCGTCTACACCCACTTCAACAACACCAACCCGCTCGCCCGGCCGGGCGCGCAGGAGCTGGCCGGCGCCGAGATCGCGGCGGACGGACAGGTGCTGGAGCTCTAGGGGTTGGGCTTGGCGGTCGCGGAGATGGTCTTGCTGACCGACGCGTGGCCCTTGAGCTTGAGCGTGAACGTGTGCGTGTTGGGCTTGGTCTTGTCGGGGCACTGGAATGGCAGCGTGGAGCTGCCGTTGGTGCCGGAGTAGCTGTTCCACAGACCGCTGTCCAGGAACAGGTCGGCGCCGTCGGCACCGCCGATCTTCCAGGAGATGGTCACCTTGCCGGGCTGGCTGTACGGGGCGTCCGGCTTGGGGTCCACCGGGCACACCGCGCCGGTGGCGGTGAAGGACAGGATCGTCGGGCCACCGGTACCGGTGCTGGTGCTGGTGCTGGTCGACGGCGTGGGCCGGGCGGTCGAGGTCCTGGTCGGCGTCGCCGCCGGGCCGTCGTCGACCGTCTGGTCGCTGGCGTCCTCGGCGGAGGGATCCGTCCCGTTGGCCCCCAGGCCGGCCCTGGCCGGGCTGCGCTGACCGGAGGCCGCGGTCCCGGAGGGGTGGCCGCACGCGGCGAGCGCGACGGTGGCGGCCGCGGCGAGCAGGACGAGCGCTGGGGTACGACGGGTCATGCGACGACGGTAGGCGCGGGTGCGGTACCGGACATCCCTGGTTCGTGCCACCCGCCTGCCTGTCGACCCGCACCGGGCCCGAGGACTACGTTCGGGGAAGTGAGGACGGAGGACGCAGACGTGGACGAGTTACCCATCGGGCGACGGGTGGCCTACTGGCGCGGCCGTCGCCGGATGTCCCAGCAGGTCTTCGCGGACCGGCTGGGGAAGTCCAAGAGCTGGGTGGACAAGGTCGAACGCGGGGTACGGCGGCTGGACAAGTTCTCCATCGTCTACGAGATCGCCGACGTGCTCCAGATCGACGTGCAGTTGCTGCTGGGCAAGGACGCCGAGCGGCGCCCCGACAGCGTCAACTGTGTCGACCAGGTGGAGATCGAGGAGATCCGGGCCGCGCTGGAGCGCTACGACCAGATCAGCCCGATCTTCCAGAGCCCTCCGGAACCCCCCTCGATCGACGAGCTCCACAAGGCCGTCGGCCATGCCTGGCTGACCTTCCAGCACGCCAAGTACGGGGTACTCGCCCGGGCGCTGCCCCGGTTGCTGCGCGACGCCCAGGCGGCCGACAACGGGTACCTGCGTACCCAGGCTGGCGCCGACGCCGCGCACCTGCTCGGCCAGGTGTACCAGATCTCCTCCTCCACCCTGCGCAAGCTCGGCGAGCACGAGCTGGCCTGGCTCGCCGCCGACCGGTCCATCGCCGTGTCCCAGCGCTCCGGCGACCACCTGCTGGCGGCGGTGGCCAGCTACCGCGTCGGCAGCGCCCTGCTCGCCCTCGGGCGGGCCCGGCCGGCCCTGGAGGTCAACCTCAACATCGCCAACCGGCTCGCCCCCGGCGCCGGCGGCGAATCCACCAAGCCCGAGCGCCTGTCCGTCTACGGCATGCTCCTGCTCAACGGCGCGATGGCCGCCGCCCGCATCGGCGACAGCGCCACCGTGCGCGACCTGATCCGCGGCGCCGACGACGCCGCCACCGCCCTCGGCAGCGACCAGAACCACTACTGGACCTGTTTCGGCCCCACCAACGTCCAGCTGCACCGGGCCGCCGCCGCCGTCGAGCTGGGCGAGGGCGAGCTCGCCGTGGAGACCCACGAGCACCTCGACCAGCGCGGCTTCACCTCGCTGCTGCCCGAGCGGCGGGCCCATCACTACATCGATCTCGCCCGGGGAATGGCCCAGGTGGGTGACGTGGGCCGGGCCGGCGAGATGCTTCTGGAGGGCGACCGCCTGGCCCCGTCCGAGATCCGCTGTCGGCCGATAGCCCACGAGGTGCTTTCCGACGTTCTGCGCCGAACGAGGGGGACGCCGAGCGCGCCGGTCGCTGAACTCGCCGAGAACATGGGCATCGGAGCATGACCACGGCGGCCCGATGAACGGCCCCGTCGCGCTGGTAACCTCGCGGCCGTGACCAGTGTCGGCGAGGTCGTGGCGTTCCTGGAGCGGCGCTACCCGCCCGGGTGGGCCGAGTCCTGGGACCGGGTCGGGCTGGTGCTCGGCGAGCCCGCCGCGGCGGTCGACACCGTCCTGCTGGTGGTGGACTGCGTACCGGAGACCGTCGAGGAGGCCGTCGCGGTGGGCGCGCGGCTCATCGTGGCGCACCATCCGCTGCTGCTGCGCGGGGTGTCCAGCGTGGCGCCGACGACGTACAAGGGGCGGCTGGTCCACCGGCTGATCAAGGCGGATATCGCGCTGTTCACCGCGCACACGAACGCCGACGTCGCGGCGCCCGGGGTGTCCGACGCGCTGGCTGCCCGGCTGGGCCTGACCGGGCTGCGCCCGCTGGTGCCGGCACCGGACGACCCGCGGCGCGGTACCGGGCGGATCGGGGTACTGCCGGCGCCGCTGGCGCTGTCGGAGTTCACCGCGCTCGTGGCGAAGGTGCTGCCGCCGACCGCGTGGGGGATCCGCGCGGCGGGCGACCCGGACCGGCGGATCGGTACCGTCGCGGTGTGCGGGGGTGCGGGCGATCCGTTCCTCGCCGACGCGGTACGGGCCGGGGTCGACGCGTACCTCACCGCCGACCTGCGCCACCACCCAGCCAGCGAATACCTCGCCGACGGCGGCCCGGCCCTGGTCGACGCCGCCCACTGGGCCACCGAGCGGCCCTGGCTCGACGCGGTCGCGGCGGAGCTGTCCGCGGGGCTCGGACTCCGTACCGTCGTCTCCGACCTCGACACCGACCCGTGGACCCTGCACGTGCAGACGACCGCGCCGCCATCCGGCGCGCGGACCGACCCGAAGGAGCCGCGCCCGTGAAGGCCGACCCGGACGCCCAGCGCCGCCTGCTCGACCTGCAGGCGATCGACACCGCCCTCGCCCAGCTCGCGCACCGCCGCCGTACCCTGCCCGAGCACGCCGAGCTGGACAAGCTGGCGCGGCAGATCGCGCAGCTCGACGACGAACGCATCCGTGCCCAGGTCACCGTCGACGACTTCGACCGCGACATCGCCCGGCTGGAGAAGGACACCGAGCAGGTCCGCGCCCGAAAGGAGCGCGACCAGGCCCGCCTCGACATCGGTACCGGACCGGCCAAGGAGCTGGAGGCCCTGCAGCACGAGATGGTCTCGCTGAGCCGGCGCCAGAGCGAGCTGGAGGACGCCGAGCTGGAGCTGATGGAGCAGCGGGAGACCGCCGAGGCGACGCTGAACGCGGCGCAGAGCCGGTTGGCCGCGGCCCGGTCCCGGCGCGACACCGTCGAGGCCGCGCGGGACCAGGCGCTGCGCCAGATCGCGCAGGACGAGGAGTTCCGCATCGCCGGCCGGCGGCCGCTGGTCGCCGACCTGCCGACCGATCTGATCGCGCTGTACGAGCGGATCCGCGAGGCCTCCGGCGGGGTGGGCGCCGCGCTGCTGCGCGCCGGGCGGTGCGAGGGCTGCCGGATCGAACTGTCCGGGGTGGACCTCGCGGCGGTCCGGGCGGCGGCCCCGGACGAGGTGGTGCGCCACGAGGAGTGCCGGCGGATCCTGGTCCGCACCCCGGAGTCGGGCCTGTGAAGGTGCTCGTGGAGGCCGACGGCGGGGCGCGGGGCAACCCGGGCCCGGCGGGGTACGGCGCGGTGGTGCGCGACGCCGGTACCGGCGACGTGCTCGCCGAGCGGTCGGCGGCGCTGGGCACCGCGACCAACAACGTCGCCGAGTACTCCGGGCTGATCGCCGGCCTGTCCGCGGCCGCGGAGCTGGGTGCGCGCGAGGTCGAGGTACGGATGGACTCCAAGCTCGTGGTCGAGCAGATGTCCGGGCGCTGGCAGATCAGGCACCCCGGGCTGCGCCCGCTCGCGGCCCAGGCGGCGGCGCTGGTGCGGCGGTTCGAGACGGTGCGCTTCGAGTGGGTACCGCGCGAGCGCAACCGCCACGCCGACGCGCTCGCCAACAAGGCGATGGACGCCGCGGCCGGCATCGTCCGGGAGCCGGACCCAAAAGCTGAGCCCCGGCCGGCATGGGAGCCGCCGACCGGGGCGCCGACACGGCTGATCCTGGTGCGCCACGGGGAGACCGCGTTGACCGTGGGGCGGCGGTACTCCGGCCGGGGCGACGTGCCGCTGACCGAGCACGGGATGGCCCAGGCGAGCGCGGTCGCCGCCCGGCTGCGCGGGACGCCTGTCGCCGCCGTCATCTCCTCGCCGCTGGCCCGCTGTACCGCCACCGCCGAAGTCCTCGCCGCCGCCCTCCGGGCGCCGCCGCCGATCGTGGATGACGACCTCGTCGAGTGCGACTTCGGCGAGTGGGAGGGGCTGACCTTCGCCGAGGTACGCGCCCGGTGGCCGGTGGAGCTGGACCGGTGGCTCGCCGACGCGGGCGTCGCCCCGCCGGGCGGGGAGTCGTTCCACGCGGTCGCGCAACGGGTCCGCCGGGCGGCCGCGCGAATCCGGGACGCGCACTCCGGCGGGAGCGCGATCGTGGTGTCCCACGTCAGCCCGATCAAGCTGCTGCTGCGCGACGCGCTCGCCGCCGGGGACGCGTTCCTGCACCGACTCTACCTCGACCCGGCCGGAGTGTCCATTGTGGACTCTTGGCCAGACGGCGGGGTGGCGGTGCGCACGGTCAACGAGACCGCCCACTTGAGCCGGCCACGCGCCGGTTGATACCTGCTGTCGGAAAGACGGATCTGCGCCCGGACCGCCCGCCGCTGGTCGACCCGGAATACGCGCCGCTGCTGGCCGAGCTGGCCGAACTGGACGAGCGCGCCGCGCGCGGTGACATCGCGATCGGCGACCTGCTCGACCGGCAGGCCGCGATCTTCCGCGGCCTGCGCGGCTCGGTGCTGCTCAAGAGCCCGGCGTACCGGTCCTACGCGCGCTCGGTCGGCGAACGCTCCGCCGCCGCGGGGTTCTTCCTCGGCGCATACCTCCCCTTCGACATTCCCGGGCCGGTCGAGCGCCGGTACCGGCTCACCTTCACCGGTCCGGACACGCCCGGGTTCGGCCAGGTGAAAGTGGCCGCCAAGGACAGCGGCAAGCTGTACGCGCTCAACGGCTTCCCGCCCGTGGGCGGCTCCGCCAGCGGCACGGCGGAGGCCGCCATCGGCATCCTGGTCCGGCCGGCGCACGCGATCTCCCGGCTGACGTTCACCCCGTACGTCTCGTACGCCTTCGGCCACCGCGCCGACGTGCCGACCGCGCAGGGCAAGGTGAACTTCGCGACCAGCGCCGGCGAGCTGGACCTCGTGGTGGACCGGATCAACCCGGTCACCGGCACCGGCGAACCGTTCCTGCGCAAGTCGTTCCCGCTGTGGCAGAAGTACACCGGTACCGGCGCGGGGTACGGCTGGGTGCACGGGCACGGGCAGTTCCCCGGCGCCAACCTGGGCCTGCAGGTGATTGCCGGCAGCGGGGACCTGCTGGCGATGTGGGTCGTCGTGCGGGTCAGCCTGAGCAAGCAGGACTTCGATCCGCACTTCTTCACCACCGGCCAGGCCTACCTCGACTGCGACATCCCGTTCATGTGGGTCGACGAGGTGTCGCTCACCTAGGCCCGCCGGACGTGGCTGCCGTCCCAGCGGTAGTCGAGGCGGCTGGTCGGGCCGCGGTGGATGACCGCGAGGGCGCCGTTCGCGACGTCGAAATCCCACGCGCCCGGAGATGGGGGCGCTCATACCTTGTCCACACGCGCTGCCCGGCGCCCGGGTTGCGGTCTCACTCCCGGGCGAGCCGGGCCAGTTGCGGCAGGAGCCACGGCGCGATGAGCCGCTGCACCGCGGCCGGGGTGAAGTGCAGCCCGTCGCTGCGTACCCGCATCCCGTTGATCGTCCAGGTGAACGCGCCGTTGGGGCAGACCACCTTGGCCAGATCCAGCACCGTCACGTTGTCAGCGTGCTTGGCCGCCTCCGCGCGCAGCAGCGCGTTCCAGGCGTCCACCCGGGCCGGCTCGTCCTCGGGGTAGAGCCCGCCGTCGGGACGCTCGGACCGGTGCGTGTACGGCGCGGTCAGCAGCACCACCCGGGCACCCCGGGCGCTGGCCGTGCTCACCGCCTGGTCGAGCTGCCCGGTCAGGTACGCGTCGAACGCGGGCTCGCCGACGTGGTGGTAGGCGCCGTCGAGCTTGCGGTCCATCAGCTCCCACCGGTCGAGCAGGATCACCGCGACGTCGGGGTCGTCGGCGTCCAGGCCCTTGCGCCAGATGGTCGGCCACGCCGGGCAGTAGTCGTAGTTGGTGTGCGGGGTACCGGTGATGAGGATGTCCGGGAGCACCGCGATGCCGCAGCCCTGCACCGCCCGTACCGTCGCGGTCATCCCGGGGTGCGGCGGCAGGTAGGTGCCCAGCGTCCAGGACACCGAGTCGCCGAAGAAGGTGACCCGGGGCTCCGCGCCGGGCAGGCGGCCCGGGCGTTGCATCGGTGGCGGCCGGCCCGGCGTGGCCTTCGTCGCGGGCGCCACGGCCGCCGCCGGCGGCACCGGCACGACCACCACCGGCGCGGCGACCGCCGCCGACTCCGGTTCGGGCAGCGTGGCCACGCCGACGAGCGCCGCGACCGTCGCCATGGCGAGCACGGTCGCCCCGACCGGCGCGAACCGCGGCACCCGCCGCGCCCAGTGCCCGCGCCGGATCGGCTGCTCGACGAGGACGAACGAGACGGTGGCGACGGCGACGGTGAGCCCGCAGCGCAGCGCGAGCAAGGCCACCCCCGACAGCCGGGTCCGCTCGGCGGTCAGGAACTGGAACAGCGGCCAGTGCCACAGGTAGACGCCGTAGGAGATGCGGCCCAGCCACACCAGGGGTGGGCGCGCCAGGACCCAGGCCGTCGGGCCGCGCGGGCTGGCCTCGGCGTGGCCCAGCACCGCGGCCACCGCCAGCGCCGCGCCGGCCAGGCCGCCCTGGTAGAGCCACCCGCTGGTACCCGTGGCGTGCGTCCAGAACCAGGCGGTACCCGCCGTGCCGAGGACCGCCGCGGCGGCCAGCAGCCAGCGGGCGCGGGCCAGCGGGAGGGTCGCCAGGGCGCAGCCGATCAGCAGCGCCTGCGCCCGGGTGTCGGTGCCGAAGTAGGCCCGGTTGACGTCGTCGGGCCGGTACAGCAGGGCGGCGGCCCCGGCGGAGGCGAGCGCGCCGGTCACCGCGATCGCGCACACCGCCCGGCGTCCCCACCGCGCGCCGAGCGCCAGCAGGCCCAGCACGATCAGCGGCCAGAGCCAGTAGAACTGCTCCTCGATGCCCAGGGACCAGGTGTGCTGCAGCGGCGACGGGGCGGCGGTCTGGGTGAAGTAGTCGCTGCCCCGGTAGATCATCCGCCAGTTCGCGACGTAGAACAGCGCCGCGAGCGCGTCCCCGCGCAGCAGCCCGGCCTCCATGTCGGCCAGCAAGTACCGCCCGGCGACGGCGATCACGACGAGCACGATGAGCAGCGCCGGCAGCAGCCGGCGGGCGCGCCGCCCCCAGAACGCGGCCAGCGCGATCCGCCCGGTGCGCGCGTGCTCGGCCAGCAGCAGCGCGGTGATGAGGTATCCGGACAGCACGAAGAACGCGTCCACCCCGAGGAACCCGCCCGGCAGCGCGGCCACCCCGCCGTGGAAGAGCAGCACGGCGGTGACCGCCAGTGCCCGCACGCCATCGAGCGCGGGCCGGTAGCCGAAGCCTGGTCCGTGCTCCCGCGTGGCCTGGGCAGCGGGCACTCGGGAAGCCTAACCCCCGGCCGGGTGCACCACCCGGCGCGCGGGAGCCACCGCTCAGCGAGGCCGGGCCACCGTTCAGCGCTGCCTCGATCATGCACAACCGCAGCGCCAGCCGCCCGATCGATCATCGACCCAATGAACGGCTGACATTGGACAGGAGGAGCGTCATGGCCCCGCCCGAACCCCGCCGGACAGCCGATCGCCGCGGCCGGTGGCAGTGGCTGCTGATCATTCCCGTGGTCGTACCGCTGCTGGTGTTTCTCTACAACAGCAAGGAGCCGCGGCTGCTGGGCTTCCCGCGCTTCTACTGGCTCCAGCTCGCCTTCATCCTGCTCGGCGTCGGTACCACGACGCTGGTCTACCAACTGACCAAGAAGCGGGGCTGAGGGTCGTGAGCGCGCACCTCACCGAGATCGTCATCGCGACAGTGCTGTTCCTCATCGTCAGCGGCATGGGTTTCGTCGCGGCGCGCTGGCGCCGGCCGGCCACGATGGCCCATCTGAACGAGTGGGGCCTGGGCGGGCGCAGCTTCGGCTCCTGGGTCACCTGGTTCCTCATCGGCGGCGACCTCTACACGGCGTACACCTTCGTCGCCGTACCGGCCCTGCTTTTCGGCGCGGGCGCCACCGGGTTCTTCGCGGTGCCCTACACGGTCATCGTGTACCCGATGGTGTTCGTGGTCCTGGCGCGGCTGTGGTCGGTGTCGCACCGGCACGGGTTCGTCACGCCGGCCGACTTCGTCCGGGCCCGGTCCGGCTCGTCGACGATGGCGCTGCTCGTGGCCATCACCGGGATCGTGGCCACGATGCCGTACATCGCGCTGCAACTGGTCGGCATCGAGGCGGTGCTCAAGGCCATGCACGTGGAGCCGCGCTTCGCGCTCATCATCGCGTTCGCGATCCTGGCCGCCTACACGTACCAGTCGGGGCTGCGCGCCCCGGCGCTGATCGCGTTCGTCAAGGACGCCCTGATCTACCTGGTGATCCTGGTGGCGATCATCTACATCCCGTACAAGCTCGGCGGCTGGGGCAAGATCTTCGACGCGGCCGACACGAAGTTCAAGGCGACCAACGGCACCCTGCTCAACGGAGCGAACCAGTGGTACTACGTGACGCTGGCGTTCGGGTCGGCGCTGGCGCTGTTCCTGTACCCGCACAGCATCACCGGGGTCCTGGCCAGCCGCAGCCGCGACGTCATCAAGCGCAACATGTCGGCGCTGCCGGCCTACAGCCTGCTGCTCGGGCTCATCGCGCTGCTCGGTTACATGGCGATCGCGGCCAAGACCAAGCCCATCGGTACCGACAACAACACCATCGTGCCGGTGCTCTTCGACCAGCTCTTCCCGCAGTGGTTCGCCGGCATCGCGTTCGCCGCGGTCGCCATCGGGGCGCTGGTACCGGCGGCCATCATGGCCATCGCCGCCGCCAACCTGTTCACCCGGACATCTACAAGGAGTACCTGAAGCCGGACGCGACGCCGGCGCAGGAGGCGGCGGTCAGCAAGGTGACCTCGCTGGTGGTGAAGATCGGCGCGGTGCTGTTCATCCTGCTCATCAACCCGCAGTTCTCCATCGACCTGCAGCTCATCGGCGGCGTCATCATCCTGCAGACGCTGCCCGCCGTGGCCATCGGGCTCTACACCCGCTGGCTGCACCGCTGGGGCCTGGTGCTCGGCTGGATCACGGGGATGGCGCTCGGGCTCGGCATGATGTACTCGATCGCCAACCCGGCCATCAAGCACGCGCACTTCGGCGGGGTGTCCTTCCCGCTGTCGAAGTGGTTCGACCCGACGTCGCTCGGGCTGGACCCGAAGACGACCCTGTACGTCGGTCTCGTCGCGGTGGTCGCCAACCTCCTGGTGGCCGTGGTGGCCACGCTGATCCTGCGCGCCGCCAAGGCCCCCGACGGCGCCGACGCCACCTCGCCGGACGACTACACCGCGGACGCCCCGCCCGAGGCGCCGCGCGGCATCACCGGCGACGAGCGCGCCGAGCCGGCCTCGGCGACGTGAGGCCTCAGCGCAGGGCACGGATGAGGAGGTACACCCCGACCACCAGACCGAACCCGACGATGAGCGCCCGTAGCACCGGCGCCGGTAGCCGGCGCGCCAACCGGGCGCCGAGGTAGCCGCCGGCGAGGGTGGCCGGGGCCAGTACCGCCACGGCCACCCAGTCGACCTCACCGATGAGCGCGAACACCACGACGGTCACCAGGCCGGTCACCGCGGAGATGAGGTTCTTGCGCGCGTTGATGCGGCCGAGCGTCTCGTCGAGCACCAGGCCGAGCCCGGCCACGAGCATGACGCCCAGCGCCGCCCCGAAGTACCCGCCGTAGGTCGCCCCGAGCGCCACCATCGTGTGCAGCGCGACCGTGCGGCGCCGCCCGGACAGCTCCCGGGGATGCCCGACGACCCGGCGCAGCCGCTCCTGGAACGCCAGTACCAGAGCCGCCCCGAGCACCAGGAACGGGACGATCAGCTGGAAAGCACCCGGCGGGGTGGCGCGCAACAGCAGGCACCCGGCCAGCGACCCCACGGCCGCCGTCGGCAGCAAGACCCGCCGCTCCCGCCCGGCCGGCAGGTCGTGCCGGCTACCATAGACGCTGGCCAGGTACCCCGGGCACACCGCCACCGAGTTGGTGAAGTTGGCCGGCTTCGGAGCCAGCCCGACCGCCAGCAGCGCCGGGAAGGTGACCAACGACCCGCCACCGGCGATCGCGTTCACGGTACCGGCGGCGAGGCCGGCACCCAGCAGAAGGGCGGTGTCGGAGACGTTCATCGCCGTGAGGCTATCGCCGCGATCGCCTTGTAGCATGGACCGGGCGACGGACGAGTCGACCGGGCGGCCGCGTCAGGGCATGGCCCTGCCGAGGAACGTCCGGGCTCCACAGGGCAGGGTGATTGCTAACGGCAACCCGGGGTGACCCGCGGGAAAGTGCCACAGAAAACAGACCGCCGCGCCCGTCCGGCTCCGGCCGGCCGGACCGCGGTAAGGGTGAAACGGCGGGGTAAGAGCCCACCAGCATCCCGGGTGACCGGGATGGCTCGGTAAACCCCACCCGGAGCAAGGCCAAAAGGGCCACCGCCGCAAGGGGGTGGCCTGCGCGGGCGATTGAGGGCGGCCCGCCCGATGCCCGCGGGTAGGCCGCTGGAGCCTACCGGCGACGGTAGGCCGAGATGGATGGCCGCCACCTCCCGCACGGGAGGTACAGGACCCGGCGTACAGGTCGACTCGTCCGTCGCACCTCTGCTCGCGACATGGATCACGGCTGTGAGCTGCTGGTATTGCTAAGCGTCGTTTGGTGTTGATGCTCAACGTTGGTCGTCATTCGACGGCCCGGCGACGGCCCGACGGCCCAGGGACGGCCCGATGATCCCGCGTCTGTGTCCGTCCCGTGTGCCATCGACCCGCCGCCCGGGAGTGGGCCGGCCGCGGCGCGCCAAAGTGGAGCGCCCCACCGGACGACCGACCTTGGCGCCTCGGGCCCGGTCTGCTCGGCTTGCCCAGGATCGATGGTGGACGGGTGCCGTCCCGGAGTCGGAGCGCCCCCGCCGGAGACGAGACGAGCCGCACCGGGCCGCGTTGCGTGCGGCCGTCGACGAAAGCGGTACCCCATCAGGGGGAGGGAACGGACGCCACGATTGCGAGCGGAGCGAGCGGCGTCCGTGACCGGCTGCGGCGGGAGTGACGGTCCGGACCACGACGGACGTACGACTTGGCGTTGCAGTGGCCGAGGGTCCGCTCAGACTTGATCGAAAGGGACGGAATGTGGGTTGGCCTGCGGGTACTGCCGGCCGATATCGGTCAGCGCTGGTCGACATCTGACGGCCTGGTGACGGCCTGACGGCCTGAGCATGGCCTGATCATGGACGGCCCCGCCGCTCCCCCGCACCGTCAGTTTGGAAGACGTGGATCAACGCGGGTGGTACGCCCGGATCGCCTGGTCGGCGGCCCTCTCTGGTGCCCGTTCGTGCCCGCTCGTGACCATCCCCGGCACGGGCTACTGGCACGGGGATGGCACGTTGATCTTGACCGTTGTGCGCGACGGTGGTTGCGACCCACCGGGAATGACAAGCGTCGGTAGCGTGTCACGCAGAGTGATATTCGGCCTTGACCCGAAACTACTGTCTGTGATCAAGGAGCGAGAGAGCCGAGCATCGTACACCTGAGGTACGACAAGATTCCCATCCCAAGATGTAGTGGTACCCAGTACTAGATCCTGGGGGTTTCCTTGAATAGTGACGCGCGCCACAGTTCGCAAAGGTTCGATGAACCAGGGGTGCGGGAGACTACCGTCTGCTACCGTGTACGCGACGAAACCCCGGCGCCGGACGTCTGGGTTCGACATCCCGCCCGGGGTTCCGTAGCGATTGCCTAGGTCGCAAGCCGAACCTTACAGGGATCACACGTGCCCTGCACGGGTTCGTGAACTTTCTCATGGGCGGGTGCACCACCGCGAGGAGCGATGGACGTTTCCCGCCCATGAGAGGAGTCGCTGCGCAATGCGCTTCAGCGAGTACAACGGCATCGAGCCGGGCCCGGACGACGACTGGTTCGACACGCTGCTACCGGTCGACACGAACCTGTGTGTCGACCCGTTCCTGATCTACGACGACACTACGCCGCGGTGGACCACCGCCCACGACCACATCCTCGACTTCTTCGGCCTGGTGTTCGGTCTGGTGCGCGACTCCCGGGGTAACGAGAACTCGATCGCCTGGCAGCAGGCGAAGCGGCTCCTGCGGTTCCCCGAGCCGGCAGAGTTCTGCCTCGGGGTCGCGGAGAACTCCCCCATGGGGTCTGGATCGGCGGCGGGCCTTCAGGAAGGGATGCTCGAAGGAGTCCGGACCGCGCTCGGCCTGGGCATGGACAACCTCCAGCACATGGAGATGCTCGGTCTCTTCCAGGGTGGGATGGGGCTGGACCGGATCAGCGACGCGGTCTGCAACATCCTGAAGAGCTACTTCATCGAGTACACCCAGGACGTGTGCCGCCGGCACGGTGTCTCCATGGAACCCTTCCGCGTCCGGAACGCGGCCTGGAGTGAGACGTTCGCCCGCTGGCAGGAGCGCGAGGTCGACCTCCCGGCCAACCCGTTCGTCGCCCGCCGGCAGCCCGTACTGTTGGTTCCCCGCCGTTTCCTGAAGGACATCCCGGTGGTCACCGCCGACGCGTTCTGGCACTACGCCTGGTCGAACCACGCCGCCGAGCTGCGCGGGGACTTCAACTTCGACCTCGCCCAGAACGTGGACCGGCGGCAGAAGGCGAAGATGGCCCGACAGAACCCGCAGGTTGTTGCCGAGTACCTGCGTAGCTTGGAGTACCAAGACCACGAGCCGTACCCCGTCGACAGGGATCCGAAGCTGCGCGTGAGGTGGTGGGAGTTCGGGGCACAGATCGCGCGGCATTCACCGCTCTCCTACGTGGCCTCCGATCCTGCGGAGTTCCCTGAGTTCGTCAAGGCCGTCGTCGAGGCCTTCCGACGCGGGATCGAGCACCAGGGCGACTGGACGCTGCTCTGGCACGGCAACACATCGGCCCAGGAGAAGAGGGTCCAGGCCCTGTTCCGCAGTTCCGTACGACACTACTGCCAGGCGTACAACATCGACTTCTCCAGGGAGCCGAACGCCGGCTCCGGCCCGGTCGACTTCAAGTTCTCCCAGGGCTGGTCGGCACGGACCGTGGTCGAGATGAAGCTGATGCGCCACACCGGGTTTTGGGACGGAATCTTGGAACAGGCGCCGCAGTACGCCATCGCCGAGGAGGTCAACGTGGCGGTGTTCGTGGCGATCGCGTACACCGACCGCGACATGGAACAGGAACGAGTGGCGAAGGTCCATCGCGCCGCCGAGCTGGTCGCCTCCACCAAGAACATCCAGGTCTTCCCGGTCATCATCGACGCGCGGCCCAAGGAGTCGGCATCGAAGCTCAAGGCGCCCAAGTCGGTGAAGGACCAGCTCGACCAGGTTGACGGGGACGACGACCCGGACGGCGGCACGCTGGCCGCGTAAGAAGTTCCGTCCCGTCCCCCGTCTGCCCACCCTCCGGGGAGCGGCCGCCGTCGGGGCCGCCATGGCGCGCGTACCGGAAGAGGTCGCACGGACGCTGGCGGCCCCGGGGGGCGGTCTGCTCGGCTTGCCTGGGTCGATGGCGGCCGGGATGGCAGCCTCCATCCCTGAGCCGGAGTGCCCCCGCCCGAGGCGCTTTGGAACATCGTCGCTGTGCTGGTGCGGCGCGCCGGTGCGCCCGATGCCGGCGCCCCAGCGCCGCCAGCAGGGCGGCGCCGAGCGCGCACGGTGCGCCGCGCTTTGCGCGGCGCCTTGATTCAGTACAGGCAAACTCGGCAGTACGTGCGGAGCAGTCGGGGGTAGGCATTCCCGTCAATCGTCCAGATCCATGTCCAGATCGCGCCTTTAGGGCGCGTCACGCTCCCGCGCGACCTGTCGTCCCGAATGCCGGCCCGGCACGGGTCTCGGTTCTACGGCCGGCCTTGGTAGGCCTTGACCTGCTGGCACGCGGTGGCTCGCACTGTAGGTCCCCCGTCACTCCCCGGTACGGCGGCTAGACCTCTTCCGTGTCAGGTACTGGCAACGAGGGGCGATGGTGGCTGGTACGAGGTCGGGCGGGCTATGCGGTCCGAAACAGCCCGGCTCGGTCCGGTCGGTTGCAGTACTTTGCTGCTGTACCTGGTCTCAGCGGGGTTGGATCAGGAGTCCCTTGCTTCCTAGACTCCGGGGACCATGCTGACGACGTAGTTAGTGCCAGCGGGCAAACGTGGCGATACCGCGTCGTTCAGCAGGTCCCGCAGCTCGCCGGTTCGGAGCTGACGGTTTGGGAGCGGAATGATCAGATCGAACTCCCGTATCGTGACCCGCCAGGACCGCAGATCTCGCGAGGGCTCCAGGACCGCATCTACGACTCGGGTCATAGATCGACGATACCTCGTGCTCGGAGTCCGGTCGGGCCGGGAACACGGCGTGGCCGCCACCCGGAGCCGAGCACACATGCTGTTACGCATGTAAGTCGGACTGGGACCGTGGTTGCCGTCGCCGCCCAAAGGCGAAGTACGCGAGCGGGGCGCCCCCGAAGGAGTTGACGACAATCACCACCGGGGCCCATATCCACTTCGAGCCTCGTATCTGGCTCGCTGGCCGACGCGTCATGTCGACGAGCGCGGCCGTCTTGATGATGGCTTCGGCAATTGCCGCGACAATGATCAACCTCTGGCTGCGCGTGCCGACATCGCTCCATTTTCGGCCGGTCATCACAACCTCCGCATGCATGGGCAGAGACCCCATGACTCCTCGCAGGTTACATCGGTCAGGCTGCCCCCACTACGGTACCCGCGCAGAGGGGATTTGAACCCCATACGCCCACCAGTGCCGCATATCGGGCTCCAAGTGGACGAGTCCCCGGACTGACCTGCGGGAAGTCTTCCAACGTTTGACAGCGCTTGCCATTGCTTCTCAGCCCCGGTTGCGCCCGATCTGTGCGCAACGATCTTCGAGACAGCCACGTCTCGGCCACCACCCCATACTGAGTACAGCCTCTGGTAGGCGATGGGATGGCCAGGACCGCGACGCATCCCGGAGCCTGCCCGTCCGGCGAGGACAAAAGGTTCTTTGCCCCGCACTTCGCCAGGCGGTAGCTGGTCTTGTCGGACGGCTGACGTATCCTAGACGAGCTTCGGCACCCGAGTACCGGCATTCACTCGCCCAGCGCTGAAGCGTGAAGCTTACGTCCTCGCGATGGGGAAACTGAGTGAGTGCTGCATTTGGGTTCTCGGTGTCCGACTCCGATCTGCCACGAGACGCGAAAGTGATCAGGTTCAGGCCCACCGAGCCCACTTCGGTGCTTAACAGCGCGATCAAGGCATACCGGGCAACGAAGCACGCTGTCCTGTCAGTCTTCGCGTCGCCCTCCCGTCCGGGAGAGGCACTCACAGACACTCACGTCCGTCTGGTCGTGGCGGCCAGCATGACCGGCCTCAACCTGAACAAGAACAAGTACTACTGGCACTCAACGGCTGGGGTAATACTGGACGCGGGCTTCGTCCTAGCGAAGGAAGGGTATGAAGGAGAGGTACCTGAGCATTACGCTGCGGATCTCGGCGAGCCCACGATAGAGGCGGTCAACCGCTTCCTTGCCGCGTTCGAGGGACCGGAGGCGACAGCATGAGCCCGGCGACAGCATGAGCCCCTTGCCACGCGTACAGGTCGACCCCAACGTCCGCACCGAGGGCAACGGCACCTACGCGGGTTTTGAGGACGTACGCGGGGTGATCAGCCTGGGGTCCGATGTGATCTTGTACGAGCCTGAGTCCATGATCGAGGGCGCTGGCCGAGTGATCGGGTTCGATGTTGAGGCCAGAATCGTGTACCTCGAGGTCGACTGGCCAAGCTTCCACGATGTGGAACTGAACCCAGAACAGAGCCCCAACGTAGTCCCGACCGGCGTAGCGGAGCTTCGTCCGGCGCGGCGAACGCAGTCCCTGGTGGCCTCGATTGTGACCACCGCGGCGGCAACCGTTGCTCACGCTGTACCCGTTTTCCGCAAGCGGTACGATCTAAGCCAAAACGTACGGTCATGTTAGGCGGCTGAGGTTGGGACTGTACTCGGAGTACTTCGGCGCTGTTGGCGCGGCTGCCCTCGATGGCCAAGGCCAGATCACGCTCGTCAACTTCGGAACCCAGGCGTTCTTGGTGGAGGAGTTTCCGGCTACCGTCAAGTTCACCATCGTTCTCATAGTTCGCGATGACGAGAACCCGAAGCCAGTGCTGGTTGAGGATGCATCCCTGCTGCTACGCCTTGAGATCCTCGGACCTGACGGCCAACCTGTGGCCATAGGAAGCAGCGAGACACCGGTGTGGCCAAAGTCTGATGACCGACTGTCTCGCCAGTTCCAGGCCATTCTCGACTACAACCTGCCCGCACAGGAGCCCGGCAAATACATTCTTCGCGCCGAGGTGCGGGTGGCCGGCAGTGAAGACGACGTGTTGAAGGTGGAGCGCCCACTTCTGATCCTGCCGCAGCCTGCAAAGAGCTGAGAGCGACAGGCCTCTGCGCAGCGCCGCAGACGCACCGCCATAGAGTCGCCCGCCCCGTATCTCGGATCGCCATTTGGGTACGGGGCTCGTGTTTGTGGTCGCGCCGCCGGGGGGCTAGCTACTTCGACCTGAAAAAGTAAGATCAACAACTGGTGTGTCGGTGGCGGTTGATCGATCGGCGTGTCTGCCACGTGTCGGGTTCGTAGGCTGGGAGACTCGGCTTGAAGTGTTGTGGTGTAAGGGAATTGAGGCC
>WNFU01001251.1_pt1 | contig 69409 bp, 60 predicted proteins | sample 5400121 | NCBI WGS metagenome assembly WNFU01 (sample SAMN13153360, study PRJNA577476) | soil metagenome | isolation source: 100 cm soil or saprolite under grassland replicate 1 | place: USA:California | collected 2016-06-15
TCCACCACCGCCACCTCCACCGCCGGCACCGCTGCGCTGCCACGTACCGAGGGTGATCGGGCTGACGCTCGGCCGGGCCCGCGTCCGGATCCGCCGTGCGCACTGCTCGGTCGGAACCATCCGGCGAGCTCGCTCCAGGCGACCCGGCCGCGTAATCGCTCAGCGGCCGAGGCCCGGCGTGATCCGCCGGCGCGGCTTCCCGGTCAACCTGGTCGTCGGCCGCCGCTAGAGCGCGTAAGGGCGGGCGCGTGAGGAGGGGTCAGGGCAGGCTTTCGCTGGCGCTTGCGAGCGCAGGCCTCGTTGCCGCTGTCGTCGTCCTCGCCCCGTCAGGCGACCGTTCCGACGGCTCGAAGACCGTGGCCGTTCGAGCGACCGCGCCGCTCCGCACCGCCGCCGTATCGGCCGAGGCTCCTGCCGGCGGCAACTGGGGCGCCGTGAGCGCGAGCCACGGTGTCGCGCGGCCGCACCCGTCGCCGCCGCTTCGAACGATCGATCCAGGCCGGCCCAAGTGGTACGGCAACACGACCGTCGAGGAGCTGCGCGGGGAGAAGGGTGAGGAGGAGGGCTACCCGCTCACGGGATCGCCCAAGCTCGCGCGGGGGAGGGACGGTGCTCTCCAGACGAGCGCGGGGAGCCGCGCGATGCCTTCGCCGCTTTTGACCTTCAACGGAGTCGCCAACCGCAACGGCCTTCTTCCCCCCGACACGAACGGCGACATCGGACTGAACCACTACATGCAGATCGTGAACGTCTCGTTCGCGGTCTACAACCGAGACGGCACGGTCGCCTACGGCCCTGCGAACAACAACACGCTCTTCGCGGGCACGCCGATCTGCGGCGTCCACAACCAGGGCGACCCGGTCGTCCTCTACGACCAGTTCGCGGACCGCTGGCTCGCGTCGCAGTTCGCCACCGGCCCGCTCGGAAACTACGAGTGCATCTCGATCTCGTCGACCGGCGACCCGACGGGCTCGTGGTGCGGGTACGAGTTCCTGACCCACCCGACGAAGTTCGGCGACTACCCGAAGTTCGGGGTCTGGCCGGGCCAGAACGCGTACTTCATGACCGCGAACCAGTTCGACACGGGGTGGGGAGGAATCGGGGTCTGGGGGTTCGAGCGAGACCAGATGCTCGCCTGCCAGCCCGCACGCTTCGTCTACCAGGACATGTACTCGATCGACCCGAGCCTGGGCTCATTTCTTCCGGCGGACGCCGACGGCTCGACGCCGCCGCCCGCCGGTGATCCCATTCCGTTCGTCACGGTCAGGGACGGCGCGCCCGACGAGCTCATTCTCTGGGACGGCACGATCGACTGGGCGGCTCCGTCGCTGACGATGACGCACGACACGGATCTGGCCACCTCGACCTTCAGCTCGAACCTCTGCAACTACTCGTGGAACTGCATCCCCCAGCCCGGGACGACCGTCGGTCTCGAGCCGCTGTCCGATCGCCTGATGCACCGGCTGGCCTACCGCAACTTCGGCGGCTGGCAGTCGATGGTCGTCGACCACACCGTGAACGCCGGCGGCAACCGCGCGGGGGTCCGCTGGTACGAGCTGACGAGGCAGGGCGGCGTCTGGGGCATCCAGCAGCAGGGCACCTACGCGCCCGCCGACGGCCTGCACCGCTGGATGGGAAGCGTTGCGATGGACCGCAGCGGCGACATCTCGGCCGGCTACTCCGTCTCGAACGGGACGGACACCTACCCGAGCATCCGTTACGCGGGCCGGCTCGCTGCCGATCCGCCGGGAGAGCTCGCCCAGGGTGAGGCGACGCTGTTCGCCGGCAGCGGCTCGCAGACCTCTTCCTCGAACCGGTGGGGCGATTACTCGGCGATGACGATCGATCCCACGGACGACTGCACGTTCTGGTACACGACCGAGTACTACGCGACGACGAACGTGGCCAGCTGGCGCACGAGGATCGGGGCCTTCAGGTTCCCTGAGTGCGGCCCGCCGCCACCGCCTCCGCCGCCTCCCCCGCCTCCGCCGCCGCCTCCGCCGCCTCCTCTCTACGACCAGTACAACAACTCGAGCGGCGGCGCGGTCACGTCGCAGAACTTCGAGACGGGACTCGACTCGTACGACAGCGAGCTCGCCGACGACTTCGTCGTGCCCGGCGGGGCCTTGTGGACGATCTCCGGCGTCGATGCCGCGGGCCTGTACTGGAGCGGGCCGGGCCCGGCCGCTTCGGTCAACGTGCGCTTCTATGCGAACGGCGAGGGCGATCTTCCGGGTGAGCTTGCCGCGCAACGACTGAACCAGACGTACGTCGGGGAAGACGCCAACTTCCAGATCGACCTCGCCCCCTCCGTAGAGGTCGCGGCGGGGACGTACTGGGTCTCGGTCCAGGCGAACGAGGACTTCACCCCAGACGGCCAGTGGGGCTGGGCTTCCCGGACGGAGCAGTCGAACGCCGGTGCAGTCTTCCGCAACGAGGGCGACGGCTTCGGAACCGGCTGCACGACTTGGACTCGGCGCTCGACCTGCATGCTGGAGCCGGCAGCGCCCGACGAGGTCTTTCGGCTGAGAGGAACGAGCGGACAGCCTCCTCCACCGCCTCCACCACCGCCGCCTCCACCACCACCGCCTCCACCACCTCCACCACCACCGCCTCCACCACCTCCACCTCCACCTCCACCTCCACCTCCACCTCCACCGCCGCCTCCTCCACCGCCACCGCCTCCACCACCGCCACCGCCTCCACCACCGCCTCCTCCGGTGCGCTGCGTCGTCCCGAGGGTGATCGGCATGCGGCTCGCCGCGGCGCGGACCCGGATCCGCAGGGCGCATTGCTCGGTCGGCCGCGTCAGGCGAGCCCGCTCGAGGCGGGCCGGGCGCGTGATCGCCCAGAGCCCGAGAGCCGGCAGGGTGCGGCCGCGCGGTGCCCGCGTGAACCTCGTCGTCGGCCGTCGCTGACTAGGACGTTCGGTCGGCGCGAATAGGCCGTTCGGCCTATTTGTATTCTTTGTAAAGAGGTGCAACAATCCCGCTGGTGAGGGGAGGGCACTTCAGGGTCTGGCTGGCCCTTGCGACTGCGGCGGTACTTGTCGGCATCGCGCTCGTTTCGACGGGCGGCGTCCGGCAGGGTCAAGCGCGAGAAGCCGCAGAGACTGCCGGCCCACTCGCATTGGCAGGCGCAACAGACGCGCACGGCGTGAGCGCCGAGCAGCTGGCTGCCGCGAAGACGGCGTCACCTTCACACACAGTCGGCGTCGCGCGTGGACACCTGACACCACCGCTCCGCGATCTCAAGCCTGCCCGCGCCAAGTGGAGCGGTCCCCCCCAGGAGGAGGAGCAAGAGGGAGGCCTCCCGCTGGGAGTTGCGCACGGGCGCTCCTTCAGCGCCCCCCAGGTCAGCAGCTGGGACATGCACGACCAGGGCACATACGCGCCTAACGACGGCCTCCACCGGTGGATGCCGAGCGCTGCGATGGACAAGAGCGGCGACATCGCGGTCGGCTACTCCGTCTCGAACGGGACGGACACGTTCCCGAGCATCCGCTACGCCGGGCGGCTCTACTCCGATCCGCCGGGAGAGCTGTCACAGGGTGAGAACTCGATCGTCGTCGGCTCCGGGGTGCAGACAGGCACCCAGAGCCGCTGGGGCGACTACTCGGACATGACCGTCGACCCGGTCGACGACTGCACCTTCTGGTACACGCAGGAGTACATCCAGACCACAGGCGCGACGAGCTGGCGGACGAAGGTCGCCTCGTTCCAGTTCCCATCCTGCGGGCCGCCTCCTCCGCAGCCGCCCCCACCGCCTCCACCACCGCCTCCTCCTCCGCCGCCGCCTCCTCCCCCGCCACCCGGTGACTACACGATCTCTACTCAGACCGGGCAGACGATCACTCCGGGCGTGGACGACCTCGGCATCCACTGCGACGACTGCTACCACCCGATCACCTTCCCATTCCCCGTCAGGATCTACAACGACTCCTTCACATCGGCGAACATCAGCTCGAACGGGATCGTCAACTTCACGGGTGCAAACCTCTGGTGGGCGAATACCTGCCTGCCCTCGCGAATCGAGGGCCGCGCTGTCGTCGCCCTCTGGGACGATCTGGATACCCGGGGGTCGGCTCCTAACCAGGGCGTCTTCACGACGACCATCGGCAGTCCTCCGAACCGCCAGTTCATCATCGAGTGGCGGGTTGGATTTCTCGCAGGCGGAGGGAGCGCCAACTTCGAGGTGATCTTCACCGAGGGCAGCGACGACATCCGCGTCGTGTACGGGTCCGACACGCAGACCGGCACCTCCTCGACCGAGGGTCTACAGGCCTCCGGGACCGGGCCGGCCAACGAGTTCGCCTGCAACACGGCGGGGACGATCACTCCCGGCCTCGCCGTCGATTACACGTACGTCCCGCCGCTGACTCGACGGCACAAGAGCTCTGTGCGCGGGGAGACCCCGGCGCCCAAGATCCCGCCCCCCATTCAAAACTTCGAGGGCATCAACAACATGTGCAGCTGCTATCCGCCCGACACGAACGGGGACGTCGGGCCGAACCACTACATGCAGATCGTCAACATCCACTACGCGGTCTGGACGAAGACCGGCACTCAGGTAGTGCCGCCGACGCCGATCAACTCGCTCTTCCCGGGAACGCCGAACTGCGCGGTCCTGAACCGCGGCGACCCGACAGTCAACTACGACTCGTACGCGGGTCGCTGGGTCGCGTCGCAGTTCGCCTTCACAGGCTTCGGCGGGACGCCGCCGTACTACCAGTGCATCGCCGTCTCGAGCACGAGCGATCCGACCGGCACTTGGTGCGCCTACGAGTTCACGGTCCACCAGACGAAGTTCAACGACTACCCGAAGTTCGGCGTCTGGCCGGCCCAGAACGCCTACATGATGACCGCCAACCAGTTCTTGCTCGGGGCGAGCTACGGCGGCGTCGGGGTCTGGGCCTTCGAGCGCGACAAGATGCTCAACTGCGATACCGCACGCTTCGTCTACCAGGACATGGAGGCCATCGAGCCGTATCTCCCGTCGACCCTCCCGGGCGACGCCGACGGCGCGTTGCCGCCTCCTACCGGCGAGCCGGCTCCGCTTGTCGCCATGAACTTCGACGGCACGGGCCTCCCCGAGGACCAGCTCCAGATCTGGAACGCGACGGTCGACTGGGCGACTCCATCCATGTCGGTCACGCACGAGGGCGACGTTCAATCCGCCCCCTTCGACACGAACCTCTGCGACTACTCGGCCTGCATCCCGCAGCCGGGAACGACCCGCCGGCTCGCGACGCTGTCGGATCGCCTGATGTTCCGCGCCCAGTACCGAAACTTCGGCAACTGGCAGACGATCGTCGTCAGTCACTCGGTCGATGCCGGCGGAGACCGGGCGGGCTCCCGCTGGTACCACCTGCAGAAGATCTCTGGTCCTCCGCCACCGCCTCCGCCGCCACCACCCCCGCCGCCTCCGCCTCCGCCTCCACCGCCTCCGCCTCCACCGCCTCCGCCTCCACCACCCCCGCCGCCTGCCGCAGTGCGCTGCCGTGTGCCGAGGGTGATCGGGCTCACGCTCGGAAGGGCCCGCGTGCGGATTCGCCGCGCCCACTGCTCGGTCGGCCGAATCCGGCGCGCTCGCTCCAGCCGACCCGGCCGCGTGATCTCGCAGAGGCCACGGCCCGGCGTGGTCCGCCGGCGCGGCTTCCCGGTCAACCTGGTCGTCGGCCGCCGGTAGGCGGGCCGCTAACGGCTTAGGCAACCCCTACGCGGCGGGTGTGTTAGAAACCTGCCGCGCCGGGAGAGTCTCGGCGCTCACTTCCTAGGGGCAGGTGCGCTGAGCTTCTTCCAGAATCACGCCGTTCTCTTCGCGCTCGTCTGCTCGGGGGTCGCCATCGCTTTCGGGGTCGGCCTGACGACCTGGCTCCTGCGCCAGCCGGCAGGAAGCGAGCGCATGCGTGAGATCTCGCGGGCGGTGCAGGAAGGTGCCTCTGCATACCTGCGTCGCCAGTACACGACGATTGCGGCCGTCGCGGTCGTCCCGTTTCTCGTCATCGGCTTCTACAACAAGCTGGGCTGGGGAACGGCAATCGGGTTCCTGATCGGCGCGAGCCTCTCGGCCGGGGCCGGCTTTATCGGGATGAACGTCGCCGTCCGCTCGAACGCGCGGACGGCCGAGGCAGCGAAGCGGGGGCTGAAGCCGGCGCTCAACGTCGCCTTCCGCGCCGGCTCGGTCACCGGGCTCCTCGTCGTCGGGCTCGGCCTGCTCGGCGTCGCCGGCTACTACGGGGTGCTCACCGTGTGGTTCGACCATTCGCATGAGTCGGCGATCGACGACCTCGTGGGGCTCGCGTTCGGCGGCTCGCTGATCTCCGTCTTCGCGCGTCTCGGCGGCGGCATCTACACGAAGGCGGCCGACGTCGGCGCCGACCTCGTCGGCAAGATCGAGGCCGGGATCCCCGAGGACGACCCGCGCAACCCTGCGGTGATCGCGGACAACGTCGGCGACAACGTAGGCGACTGCGCGGGCATGGCCGCCGACCTGTTCGAGACCTACGCGGTCACCGCCGTCGCGGTGATGCTGCTGGCGACCGCGTTCCCGGCTTCCAAGCTCTGGCTCTACCCGCTCAGCATCGGCGGCGTCTCGATCCTCGCCTCGGTGGTCGGCACCTTCTTCGCCCGCGTCGGCCGGAACGGCTCGATCATGAACGCGCTCTACAAGGCCGTCCTGGTGGCGACTGGGCTCTCGGCGCTCGGCTTCATCCCGATCACGCTCCCGTTCGACGGCCAGACCTTCAGCTTCTGGAACCTCTACGGCTCAGCCCTCGTGGGGCTCGGGGTCACGTTCGCGCTCGTCGCGATCACGGAGTACTACACCGGCACGCGCTGGGGCCCCGTCCGCTCCATCTCCCGCGCCTCCCAGACGGGCCATGCGACGAACATCATCTCGGGCCTCGCCGTCGGCATGCAGGCGACCGCAGCGCCCGTGCTCGTGATCGCCACCGGCATCGTCGGTGCGTACTACGTGGCCGGGCAGCAGCTGCTCGGTGTGGGCGTAGCCGTGATGGCGCAGCTCTCGATGACCGGCCTCATCGTCGCGCTCGACGCCTACGGGCCGGTCACCGACAACGCAGGCGGAATCGCGGAGATGGCGAACCTGGACGAGTCGGTGCGGGCGATCACGGATCCGCTCGACGCGGTGGGGAACACGACGAAGGCGGTGACGAAGGGCTACGCGATCGGCTCGGCCGGGCTCGCGGCTCTCGTCCTCTTCGACGAGTACACCAGCGGCCTTCGCGACCGGGGCCTCGAGAGAGCCAGCTTCGATCCCGCTCTCTCCGACCCCTGGGTGATCGCCGGCCTCTTCGTCGGCGGGCTGATGCCGTTCCTGTTCGCGTCGCTCGCCATGCAGGCCGTCGGCCGCGTCGGCGGGCAGGTCGTACAGGAGGTGCGGAGGCAGTTCCGCGAGATCCCCGGGATCATGGAGGGCACGGCTCGGCCCGAATACGGGCGCGCGATCGACATCGTCACCGGCTCGGCGATCAAGCAGATGATGCTGCCGGCAATGATCCCCATCGCCTTCCCGATCGCGGCCGGGATCATCAAGCCTCAACTGCTCGGCGGCCTGCTCATTGGGACGATCGTGACGGGCATCTTTCTCGCGATTGCGATGACCTCGGGCGGCGGCGCCTGGGACAACGCGAAGAAGCTGATCGAGGACGGGCTCTACGGCGGCAAGGGCTCAGAGGCCCACGCCGCGGCTGTCACCGGCGACACGGTCGGCGACCCCTACAAGGACACCGCCGGCCCGGCGATCAACCCGATGATCAAGATCGCGAACATAGTCGCCATCTTGATCATCCCACTAATAGTCTCGATTCACGGCTAAACAAGACCATCTAGGGACCGCTGCGAGTGGCCGCCGGCGAAGGGTATCGCCCCTAGACGGTCGAGGGCTTAGCCTGCTCGCGTGACGAGCGCGGAGCCTGAGCCGACCGCCTCCTTGGCGCCGCGTCGGCGCCGTCGGCGAGAGCAAAGACTGGAGCGCGTCCTCGGGGCGCCCGCCCTCTTCGCCACCGTCTACGGGAACGTCGGCTCCTCGATCTACTACGCGCTGGGCGTCACCGCCGTCTTCGCGCTCGGGCTGACACCGCTCGTCTTCCTCATCGCCGGGCTCATCTTCGCCGCGACCACGCTCACCTACGCCGAAGGAACCGTCCGGTACCCCGAGGCCGGGGGCTCGTCGAGCTTCGCGCGCCACGCCTTCAACGAGCTCGTGAGCTTCGGGGCTGCCTGGGCGCAGATGCTCAATTACATCATCACGATCTCGATCTCGGCGTTCTTCGTCCCGCACTACCTGTCGATCTTCTGGGAGCCGCTGAGGACGAACCCGTGGGACATCCTCGGGGGGGCGATCGTGATCGTGATCCTCGTCGGGTTGAACATCGTCGGGATCAGGGAGGCGGCGGGCCTGAACATCTTCCTCGCCGTCATCGACTTCGCGACGCAGCTCCTGCTCGTGCTGCTGGGCCTCTTCCTCGTCCTCAGCCCGAGCATCCTCGTCGACAACGTCCACTTCGGCTCGGCCCCCACCTGGGGCGACTTCTTCCTCGCGATCCCGGTCGGGATGATCGCCTACACCGGGATCGAGACCGTCTCGAACCTCGCCGAGGAGGCGCGCGATCCCGCCCGAAACGTCCCCCGCGCGTACCTGATGACGGCGATCGCCGTCTTCGCGATCTTCTTCACGCTCCCCTCCATCGCGCTCTCCGCGCTCCCGGTCAAGGAGGTCGGCGGCGATTTCAAGACGCTGCTCGGCCTGCCACCCGACGAGGGCGGGTTCGCGAACGACCCGGTGCTCGGCGTCGTCGACAACCTCGGCGTCTCCGGCGTCCTCCTCGACGTCCTGCGGATCTACGTCGGCATCCTCGCGGCGACGATCCTCTTCATCGCCACGAACGCGGGAGTGATCGGCGCCTCGCGCATCACGTACGCGATGTCCGGGTACCGCCAGCTGCCGGGGGTCTTCCGCCGGCTGCACCCGACGTTCAAGACGCCCTGGATCGCGCTCGTCGTCTTCGCGGGGCTTATCTCGATCCTGACCCTGCTCCCCGGGAAGGTGGACTTCCTCGGCACGATGTACTCGTTCGGGGCGATGCTCTCCTTTGCGATCGCCCACCTCTCGGTGATCGCGCTCCGTTACCGGCGGCGGGACGAGGAGCTCGTCTTCCGCGGCCGGCCGAACCTGCGGCTGGGCGGCGTCGACTGGCCGCTGTTCGCCTTCGTCGGCGCGCTCGCCACCGGGCTCGCCTGGATCGTCGTCGTCTGGCAGACCCCGAACACCCGCTACGCGGGCCTTGCCTGGATGGCGATCGGCTTCATCGCGTACGCCGTCTACCGCCGGCGCGTCCTTCGCGTCGGCCTGCTCGAGACGGTGCGAGCTCCGGTCGTCGTGCTCGGGCCGGCATTGACCGTCGACTATCGGACGATCGTCGTCCCCGTGCTCCGCACGACGGAGTCGGAGGAGGCGCTCGTCGCGGCGGCGCGCCTCGCAGCCGAGCGGGGCGCCACGATCGCCGTCGTGACCGTCGTCGAGGTGCCGATGGACCTGCCGCTCGACGCAGACCTCGGTGACCTGGAGGCCGAGGCCGAGCAGGTGCTCGACGAGGCGCAGGCCTTCCTCGAGCAGTACGGCGTGCGCGCCGTCACGCGTCTGAAGCGAGCGCGAAGCGCCGGCCGTGCGATCGTCGAGGAGGTCGAGAGCCGGAATGCGGAACTGGTCGTACTCGGCGCGCCGCGCGCGAAGTTGCCGGGCGGAGGGCCGATCTTCGGCCGCACGGTCGACTACGTCCTCAGGCACAGTCCCTCGCGCGTCCTCGTCGCGGCCGGCAAGCGCGCAGCCTGAGCACGTGCTGTCGTTCGTCCTCGCCCTCCTCATGATTGCCCTCGGGATCGCAATCGTCGTCCGGACGATCACGCTGGGCGTGGGCGGCGGGCTCGGCTTCCTCTTCGGGGGCCTACTCCTTCTCGCAGGCGCCCTGCGGTTGTACCTTTCTCGACGCGTTTAGAGGCTCCAACACAATGAGCCTTGTGCCGCCGGGCCGCGCTGCTCGCCCCGAGGCTGTGTCCTCACTCGCGCCCAGGGCTGACCAGCCTGGGCGCTCCCTGCGTCCTTGCCTCGGAACGACCATCGCGCCCCGGCGACGAAGCGTCATTATGTTGGAGCCTCTTAGAATGGCCCGCAAGCTCCCAGGTCTCCAGCGCGTCCTCGAGGCTCCCTCGCTGGCGGCGGTCGCGTACGGGGAGATCGGCTCGTCGCTCTTCTTCGCCCTCGGCGTCATCGCCCTCGAGGCGCTCGGCTTCACGCCCTGGGTTCTCCTCCTCGTCGGCGCTCTCTTCCTGATCGTCGCGCTCTCGTACGCGGAGGGCACGACGGCGCTTCCCGAGACGGGCGGCGCCGCGACCTTCGTCCGCCGCGCCTTCAACGACCCGCTCGGGTTTCTCACGGGTTGGGTTCTCTTCCTCGACTACCTGATCGTGATCGCCCTTGCCGGCCTTTTCGTGCCGCATTACTTCGGGCACGCCGTCGGCTGGGACGCGCTGACGGACAGCCCGGCCGACGTCTTCGTGGGGATCGGCGTGATTCTGGCGGTCGCGGCTCTGCGCTTCGCCCGCCGGCCCAACCTGTACGGGCTCGCGATCGCCGTCGCGTGCGTGGCTCTCGTTGCGCAGCTGCTGCTGATCGTCCTCGGGTTGCCGCTGCTCTTCTCGCTCGACAACCTCGGCAAGGGCCTCGACCTCGGGACCGCTCCGACCTGGTCGGCGATCGCGTTCGCGCTACCGGTCGCCATGCTCGCCTATACGGGCCTCGAGACTGTCGCCAACCTCGCCGCGGAGACACGGGAGCCCGGCCGAACCCTGCCTCGCAGCCTCTTCGCGGGAATCGGAGCCGCCGTTGCAATCTCCTTCCTCGTCGCTCTCGTCGCTCTCTCTGCGTACCCGGCGCACGGCAGCACGACCGATCTCGGCACCGTGTGGTCTCGTGCACCGCTCGTCGGGCTCTCGGCCGCCTTCGGGGGCGAGCTGCCGGGCCCCCTCGTCGATGCCTTGCGGGTCTTCGTCGGCCTCACCGGCACGGTGATCCTCGTCGCCGTCGTGACGACCTCGTTTTCGGGCGCCGGCCGCCTCGCGTACTCGCTCGGCCGGTACGAGATGCTGCCGCGGGCATTCGCCCGGCTCAGCCGGCGAACGCTGATCTCGCCCGCGTCGATCGTCACGGCGGCGGGGATCGCCTGCGGTCTACTCGTGATCGCGAAGATCGCAGGCGGGCCGGTTCGCTTCCTCGCCAGCCTCTACAGCTTTGGCGTCCTGATCGCCTTCACGGCCGCGCAACTCGCTGTCGTGCGGCTCCGTTTCACCGAGCCCGGGCTCGAGCGGCCGTTCCGCGTGCCGGGGAACGTGCGGATTCGAGGGACGGAGGTGCCGGTTGCCGCTCTCGTCGGTGCGCCCCTCACGTTCGCGATCTGGATCGCGGCCCTGGCGACTCATGGCGCCGCGCGGGTGGCGGGGCCCCTCTGGCTGGTGTTCGGCGCCGTCGTCTACGTCGGGTCGCGCGTCGCCGGGCGCGAGAAGGTGCTGGGGCGGGTGACGCCGGCCGTCGGGGACCTCGTCCCCCAGCTCGAGGGCGCCTACCAGCGGATTCTGGTCCCGATGAAGCTCGGCCCAATCGGCGAGGAGGTGCTCGGCACCGCGATCAAGCTCGCGGAGGAGCGAGGCTGCGCAGTGAGAGCGCTGCATGTGATCCGGGTGCCGCTCGACCAGCCGCTCGATGCGCCGCTCGAGGACGCCGAGGAAGAGGCCGAGGCCTCGCTCGCCGAGGCGAAGCTGCTCGCGTCGGAGCACGGCATCGAGGTCGAAGGCTCGGTCGTCCGCGCACGCGCGATCGGCGAGGCGATCGTCCACGAGGCGCGCGAGAAGGGCGCCGACCTGATCGTGGTCGGCTCGGCGCCCCGCTGGCGACGGCAGTCGCGCTTCTTCAGCCCGACCGTCGATTACGTCCTGCGCCGCGCTCCCTGCGAGGTGATCGTGATCGCCTATCCGCAGGGCGTCCTGGAAGAAGACGGCGCAATCTCGTAACTAGGGTCTGACCCTTGGGCGCGGGTGTAATCTGAGATCGGATATGAAGGCAATCGTGGTGGGCTGCGGCAGGGTGGGATCGGCGGTCGCGAAGAAGCTGACGAAGAGCGGCTGGGACGTCGTCGCGATCGACGAGAACGTGGAGGCGCTCGCCCGCCTCGGCGAGCACTGGTCGGGCGGCTTCGTCGTAGGGCACGGAATGGACGTGAACGTGCTTCGCGAAGCCGGAATCGAGGAGGCGGACGCGGTCGTCGTCGCGACGAACGGCGACAACACGAACATCGTCGTCGGGCAGGTCGCCCAGAAGCGCTTCGGGATCGAGTGCACGGTCGTGCGGATCCTCGACCCGGCCCGGGCGGAGCTCTACGCGACCCTCGGCCTCCGCACCGTCTGCCCGACCTCGAACGCGATCGAGGTCCTGTCCGAAGCGGTCAAGTCCTGCGCGGTCAAGCCGCAGCGGGCTCCGGCGGCGGCGTCGTAGTCAGATGTTCGTCCTCGTCGCGGGCGGCGGGAAGGTCGGGTCGAACCTCGCGCGAACGCTCCGCAGGATCGGCCACGAGGTGACGATCGTCGAGCAGCACCGCGACCGCTACGCCCACCTCGAGGACGAGTTCGAGCACGCTGCGATCCTCGGCGACGGGACGGAGCTCTTCGTGCTCGAGCGGGCGGGGATCGCGCGGCCGCCCGACCTCGTCGTCGCGGTGACCGGCGACGACGAGGACAACATGGTCATCTGCCAGATGGCCCGCGAGCGCTACGGCGCGAGCAAGGTCATCGCGCGCGTCAACGATCCCCGCAACCAGGCGCACTTCGACCTGCTGGGAATCTCACCGACGGTGAGCGCGACCTCGAGCATCATGGCGATGATCGAGCACGAGGTTCCGGAGCACGAGCTCATCCATCTGCTCGAGCTGCGCAAGGAGAACCTCGAGATCGTGGAGGTCCAGATCGACAAGGACTCCCCCTCGGCCGGCAAGCGCGTCGACGGGCTGAAGTTGCCCGTCGGCTCGCGGTTGATCTCCGTGATGCGCGAGGGGCACGCCGAGATCCCTGTCCCCGAGACCCAGCTCCTGCCGGGCGACCAGGTGCTCGCAATACTCGAGCCGGGCAAGGAGGACGAGCTGCGCCGGGTGCTCCTGAAGAAGTAACCCGCGCGTGCACCGTCGCCTCATTCTCGCCGCGGTCCTTCCGCTCGCCGCGCTCGTGGCCGGCCTCGCCCTGGCCGCCCGTGGGGGGCCCGACCGCGCGGCGCTCCGCCTCGTACCGGTCGTTCGCGGGCTGCACGAGCCTCTTCACGTCGCGGCACCGCGCAGCGAGCCGAGGAACCTCTACATCGTCGAGAAGGGTGGGCGGATCCGCGTCCGGGTGCGCGGCCACCTCCGAGCCCGCCCGTTCCTCGATGTTAGCCGGCTCGTCTCGACCGGCGGCGAGCAGGGCCTCCTCTCGGTCGCCTTCCACCCGAGCTACGGCCGCAACCACCGGTTCTACATCGACTACACCGACCGGGCGGGCGACACCCGCGTCGTCGAGTACCGCTCCCGGGGCCTGTCGCGGGCGCCTGTCCGAGCCCGTCAGATCCTCTTCGTCAACCAGCCGTACTCGAACCACAACGGCGGCCAACTCGCGTTCGGCCCCGACGGCTACCTCTACGTCGGCATGGGCGACGGGGGCTCGGGCGGGGACCCGGAGAACCGGGCTCAGAACCTGGGCACCTTCCTCGGCAAGCTGCTGCGGATCAATGTCAACCTTCGCCGCCCGCGTGCGCAGATTGCGGCATACGGGCTGCGCAACCCGTGGCGGTTCTCGTTCGACCGGCAGACCGGCGACCTCTACATCGGCGACGTCGGCCAGAACGCCTGGGAGGAGATCGACTTCACGTCCCGGCGGAGCCCGGGGCTCGAGAACTACGGCTGGCGCGTGTACGAGGGCAACGAGCGCTCGACGAACGAGGAGCCGAACCCGGCCGGCCGGCTCGTCTTCCCGATCGTCGTCGCCTCGAACGGGCCGAACTGCTCGATCATCGGGGGGTTCGTCTACCGAGGGACGGCCGTGCCGGCCGCCCGCGGCCGCTACTTCTTCGGCGACTACTGCGAGGAGCGCATCCGCAGCGTGGCCGCCCCCGGCGGCACGGAGGTGCGCAACGAGCCGTTCACGGTCAGCGGGCTCGCCTCGTTCGGCGAGGACGCGCGAGGTGAGCTCTACCTCGCCTCACTCGACAGGGGCGTCGTCTACAAGCTCGCGCGCTAACCCGTTCGCCGGCGGTGGACCTGCGGGCCCTGCCGGCCGAGCGCGGCGTAGGCGAGCGCCTGGAGCGAGTCGTTCAGGGAGGCGAGCTCGCGGACGATCGGCGCGAAGTGCTCGCCCGCGTCGAGCCGCCGGTTGAGCGCGCGCAGCTCGCCGTTCAGGCGGTCGAGACGCTCGAGCAGCGCGTCGAGCTGCCGGTCTCCGACTTCCGTTTCCTTCATGCGCGAGATTCTAGGCCCAGGCGGTTGAGCTCTGCGGCGACGCGGACGACGGCGGTATCGGAGCCAAGTCGTCCGCACAGCCGCTCGAGCGCACCCTCGCCTGTCTCGAGCGCCTCGATCCGGCGGGCAGCCCCCAGCTGCGCGAGGGCGACTCGTGCGAGCGGCTCGGGCGCGTCGGTGAAAACGCCCAGGCGGCATCCGCCGGCGGCGAGCGCGCGGAGGGCCGCGTTCACCTCCGCGTTCGGGCGCAGGTAGACGGGCGCCCGCTCCTCGGCAAAGCGCTCGAGCGCCCCGCGCCAGTCGCCGACTCCTGCCTCGGCCCACCGGTCGAGCTCGCCGGCCGCCTCGGCGCGGTCGTCCGGCAGCGCGGCGGGGTCGAGCGGCGCGATCGAGCGGAACCGCCGCGCCGCGTCGGCGAGCCAGTCGCGCCAGAGCGGGCGCGTGTCCCCGAGCACGCCGTCGAGGTCGAGCGCGACCGCCTTCACGCGCGCGCCCGCCGGAGCACGAGGATTCCCGCCACGATGCCGGCCGCGTCCACGAGGACGTCGAGCGGCGCCGCGTGCCGCCCACGCACGAAGTGCTGATGGAGCTCGTCGGTCGCGGCATATGCGATCCCCGCCGCGAGGGCGGGCGCCTCGCGGCCGAGCGCACGCAGCAGAAGCGCGCCCAGGATCGCGTACTCGACCACGTGCGCTCCCTTCCGCAGCACCGTGTCCCACGTGCCGAGGCCGGTGCCGAGGTCAGGAATCGACGAGAGCGTGAAGATCACTGCCGCCCAGAGGACGACCGGCACCCAGGTCGAGAGCGTTCGCGGGACCGGCACGGCGGCCATGATAGGGTCGCCTCCAACGGCACGCGGAAAGGGAACCCGGTGCAAGTCCGGGACGGTCCCGCCGCTGTGAGGGGAGTTGCTTCTCCGCCGAAAGCCACTGGCCTCCAGGGCCGGGAAGGCGGCGGAAGAGGGAGCCCCGAGTCAGAAGACCTGCCGCGCGCCGCAGATCCGAACCCCTCGCGGAAGGAGGATTCGTGTTCCGACGACTCATCACCCTGGCGGTTGGGGCTGCGCTTGCCGCGGTCCTGGCTCCGGCAGCGCTCGGCGTCAGCGTCCACGTGCGCGTCGAGGGCAAGACGACGACCATCTTCGGCGCGACCGAGCCGACGCTCGCCTCGGGCCCGACCGCCCTCGACGCACTCGAGGCGGCGAGCCTGCGGGGCGAGTTCTACTACCACGTGGCCTCCGGGCCGTTCGTCGACCAGATCGGCCGCTATCGAGGCGAGGGCTTCAGCGGCTGGGGCTTCAAGGTGAACGGGGTGGCGCCTCAGGTCGCCGCCAACCAGGTGACGCTGCACGGCGGCGACACCGTGCTCTGGTACTGGACGACCTTCAGCGAGCGCGGCGGCTCGCCGACCCTGGTCCTCAGGCGGCGGACGCGTAATTGCTATCGCGTCGTCTCGCAAGACGACATGGGGAAGACCGAGCCGGCGGCCGGAGCCGTGCTCCTCGTCGATGGGCGGCGTGTCGCAACCCGGGCGGGGCGCGGCTGCGTCGGTCGCCATCGCGGGCTCGTGCGGGCAACGGCGCCGCACGCGGTTCGCTCGAACGCCCTCAGGTGAGGCGTGCCTGGCTCGCTGCAGTCGCTCTCGCGCTCCTCGCGGGTTGCGGGCAGGAGCGGACGGGATCGGGCAAGGCCTCGCTCTGGGTCACGCGCGACCGGGGCGAGACCGTGCTCCTCGTGCGCACGGTGCCGGCCGGGCTGACCGCAATGGACGCGCTCGATCGGGAAGCCGACGTAGAGACCCGCTACGGGGGCCGCTTCGTCGAGTCGATCGAAGGGGTCAGCGGCAGCCTCGCTCGGCGGCAGGACTGGTTCTGGTTCCTGAACGGGATCGAGGCTGACCGCAGCGCCGCCGACTACCGGCTGCGCCCGGGCGACGTCGAGTGGTGGGACTTCCGCTCGTGGCAGGACCGGATGCGCGAGGCGGTCGTGATCGGCGCCTTCCCGGAGCCGTTCCTGCACGGCTACGACGGAAAGACCCGGGCCGTCGCCGTTCGCTACGAGCCGGGCCTGGCAGGAGGCGCCCAGGCGATCGGGCGCCTCCTGAGGGCCTCATCCGTCGGCCCACTTTCCGACCCGGCTCCTTCGGACGCGAATGTGTTCCTCACCGTCAGCGGCAAGCAGCGCTTCGTTGCTTCGCTACGTGACCCGGACGGCGCGGCGGGCTCGCCTGTGCAGTTCGTCTTCGCGGGCGACGCGGTCGCGCTCGCACGACACCCGCAGCGGTTCCGCTTCCGCTACCGCGCGCCATGAGCCCGGTACCGGCCGCCGCCCTCTTCGCCGCGCTCGCGGCCGCGGCCTTGCTCACCGACCGCTCTCTCCTGGTCGGCCTCGTCGCGGCGGTGCTGCTCGCGGCCTGCCTGCGCGCGCCTCGCGGGCGCCGCTGGCCCTATCTGACGGGGGCGGTCGGCTCCGCGCTCTCCGTCCTCCTGCTCTCGCCGCTCGTCTCGCACCAGGGCTCGCACGTCGTCTGGGAGGGCCCTCGGCTGCCGGTGGTCGGCGTCATCGACGTCACCGGCGAGGAGCTCGGAACCGGCGGCGTTCAGGCGTTGCGCCTGGGGGCGGTCGGCCTCGCCTTCGCCGCCTATGCCCTCCTGCTCGATCACGATCGTCTTCTCCAGGCGGCCGGATTCGCGCGACGCTCGGTGCTCGCGGTAGGGCTCGCGACCCGGCTCGTTCCCACTCTCGAGCGCGATGCGGCCGGTTTCGTCGAAGCACTCCGCGGCCGCGGCGTCGAGGTGCGCGGCCTGCGGGGCCGCGCCCGCCTGCTCTCGCCTCTGCTCGCGGGCTCGCTCGAGCGCGCGCTCAACCTCGCCGAGGCGATGGAGGCGCGCGGCTTCGGCCGGCCGGGGAGGACACGCGCGCCTTCCCCGCCGTGGACGGTGCTCGACCGGCTCGCGCTGGCGGTCGCGCCCCTCGTCGTCCTCTCGGGGATATGGCTCTAGCGCGGGTCGACGAGCTGACGTTCGCGTACCCGGACGCGGCGGATGCGCTGACGGAAGTGTCCCTCCGGGTCGAGCCGGGCGAGGTGATAGCGCTCCTCGGGCCCTCCGGCTCGGGCAAGTCGACGCTGCTCCGCGCGCTCGCGGGGCTCGTGCCGCACTTCCACGGCGGCCGCTTCGCCGGGCGAGTGGAGATCGCCGGCTTCGACACGAGGGTCACTCACCCCGCCGAGCTCGCCGGCGTCGTCGCCTCGCTCTTCCAGGACCCTGAGGATCAGGTCGTTTTCGGCCGGGTCCGGAACGAGGTTGCCTTCGGGCTCGAGAACCTCGGCACGCCGCCGGCGGAGATCTTCCCGCGCGCCCTCGTCGCGCTCGAGGCCGTCGGCGCCGTCCAACTCGCCGACCGTCGCACCGAGACGCTCTCGACCGGTGAGCTCCAGCGCGTCTGTTTGGCCTCGGCTCTCGCGCTCGAGCCCTCCTTGCTGCTCCTCGACGAGCCCACCTCGCAGCTTGATCCCGAGGGTGCTGAGGCGCTCCTCGATCTGGCCTGCGACCTCGGCGCCGCGGTCGTCCTTTCCGAGCAGCGACCGGCCCTGCCGCTCGAGCGCTGCGACCGGGTCCTCTTTCTCGAGCACGGTCGGCTCCTGCTCGACGCGCGGCGAGGCGAAGCCCTCGCGTGGCTCGCGGCGCACCGGCCGGGCTACCTGCCGCGCGAGGAGGCCGAGACCGTCGAGCGAACCGCGGGCGGAGAGGAGCTCTGCTCGCTCGCCGGCGTCTCGTTCGCGTATACACAGGCGCCCCCGGTGCTGGACGGCGTCTCGCTCACGCTTCGCCGCGGCGAGGTCGTCGCGCTCACCGGCCCGAACGGCGCCGGCAAGACGACCCTCGCCAAGCTCGCGGCCGGTCTGCTCGAGCCTCGAGCCGGCCGGGTCGAGTGGCGGGGCCGGAGGGCGTACCTGTCGCAGGATCCCGGCCGCTACCTCGTCGAGGAGCGGGTGGACGAGGAGGTCGCGCTCGCGGTCGGCGGCGACCTCCGGAGGGCGCGGTGGGCGCTCGCTGAGCTCGGGCTCGACGGCTTCGAGGCACGTCATCCGCGCGACCTCTCGAGCGGCGAGCGGGAGCGGCTCGCGCTCGCGGCCGTCCTCGTCGCCGACCCGGAGATCCTCGTCCTCGACGAGCCGACCCGCGGCGTCGACCCGCCGCGGAAGGCCGAGCTGGCGGAGCTCATCCGGCGTGGGGCGCCGCGCCGCGCGACACTCGTCGTCACCCACGACCTCGTCTTCGCGGGCGACGTCGCCGATCGGGCCGTCTCGCTGGGCACTCGGGAGGTCGTCCATGCGTAAGGCGGCAGCGCAGGCGGTGCCGAGGCTCGTGACCCTCGGCGCCTTCGGCGCCGCGCTTGCGGCGGCGGCGTGGACGGCGCTCTCTCCCGACCAGGCAGCGCTGCCGCTTTTGCTCGCGGCGGGCGGGTTGCTCGTCGCCGGTGCCGCCTGGCTCGAGTCGGGAACAGGGGCGGCGAAGGAGGTCTCGCTCGTCGCCACGCTGGCGGCGGTCGCGGCCGCCGGGCGAGTCCTGTTCGCCGCCGTTCCCGGTCTTCAACCGGTGACTGTGATCGTCGTGGCGGCCGGGGCGGCGCTCGGCCCACGCGCCGGCTTTGCGACAGGCGCGCTCGCGGCGCTGACGTCGAACTTCTTCCTCGGCCAGGGACCGTGGACGCCCTGGCAGATGCTCGGCTGGGGCGCGTGCGGCGTCGTCGGCTCCGCGGCCGCGCCGCTCCTGCGCCGCCGGATCCCGTTCGCCGCCGCCTGCTTCGTCCTCGGCTTCGCCTTCAGCGCGCTGATGGATGTCTGGCTCTGGCTCAGCTTCTGGCCGCACACCTGGCAGGCGCTGACCGTCGTGCTCGGGAGAGGAGTCTGGTTCGAGGCGGCGCATGCGGTCGGCAACCTCGTCATTGCGCTCGCGATCGGGCCCGAGCTGCGGCGGCTGCTCGAGCGCTACGCGCGGCGGCTGCGAACTGAGGTGGTCTGGGCGTGAGGCTTGCGGTTGCCGCTGTCGCATTCGCCCTGGCTGCGGCTGCGTCGCCGGCTGACTACGTCGTCTCCCAGCAGCAGCCCGACGGCGGCTTCGCCGAGCCGGGCGGCCGGTCCGACCCCAACCTCACAGCGTGGGCGGTGCTCGGCCTGAAGGCGGCCGGCCGCGACCCTGCGACGCTGCGCCCCTCGCCGGCCGAGTACCTGGCGGACAAGCCCCACCCGCATGCGACCGACCTCGCGCTGCGGATCCTGGCGCTGCGCGCGCTCGGCCAGGACGTGAGCGACCTCACCCAGGAGCTCGAGGGACTGCGCCGCGGCGACGGGAGGATCGGCCGGCTCGTCAACTCCACCATCTGGGGCGTGGTCGCCCTTCGCGCAGCCGGGCGGCCGGCGGGCCGGAGCGTCCGTTATCTCGTGCGGCAGCAGCGGCCCGGCGGAGGCTGGTCGTGGTTTCCGCGCGGGCGGCCCGACTCGAACGACACGGCCGCTGCCGTCGAGGCGCTGCGCGCCGCAGGGGTGCCCCCCCGGTCGCGGGCCATCCGGCGGGCGTTGCGCTACCTGCGAGGTCTCCAGCGCCGGGACGGAGGCTTCTCGCTCATGCCTGGCCGCGAAGCGGACGCGCAGTCCACAGCCTGGGTGATCCAGGCGTTCCTCGCCGCCCGCCGCGATCCGGGCCGCGCCGCCTTCAGCTTCCTGGCGAGCCTGCGGCAGGCGGACGGCAGCTTCCGCTACTCGCGGCGCTATGCGTCGACGCCCGTCTGGGTGACCGCCCAGGTCTTGCCCGCGCTGGCTCGGGAGCCGTATCCGCTGCGCGCCTCGCCGGGTTTCACCCCGCGGCGGCGCGGTTCCGCGATACTCGGCCGATGCCGGGGCGCGTCACAGCGTCGATCGTCACGATCGGGAACGAGCTCCTCTCCGGCGATACCGTCAACACGAACGCCGCCTGGCTCGCGCAGCAGCTCGAGGAGCTCGGCGTCATTGTCACGCTCATGGCATCGCTGCCCGACGAGGTGGAGCGGATCGCCGAGTTCGTCCGCACCGAGGCCCAGCGGGCAGACCTCGTCGTGGTCACCGGCGGGCTAGGCGGCACCCCGGACGACGTCACGCGGGAGGCGATGGCGGCCGCCTTCGACTCGCCCCAGGCCGAGGTGATCGACCTCGCCGAGCGCCTGCGGTCGCGGTTCCCGGCGAATCCGGAGTACGCGGCGCGCTGGGCGAACCTGCCCGGCGGCGCAACACCGCTCGAGAACCCGCTGGGCGGTGCGCCGGGGTTTGTCGTCGGGAACGTGTACGTCCTGCCCGGGTTGCCGACGGAGATGAAGGCGATGTTCGAGACGGTCGCCTCGGAGCTGAGCACGGATCGCCCCATCACCTCCTGGCGGCGCACGTACGAGACGACCGAGGCGCGGATCGTCGACGTGCTCGAGGCGATGGGCGACCGCTATCCCGGCGTGCTCGTCGGCTCCTACCCGAAGTTCCACCCGCAGGGGGCGACGGTCGAGGTCGTCGTCAAGTCATCCGATCCGGCCGCGCTCGAGGCGGCCGTGGCCTGGATCGAGCAGGCGTTGGAGGAAGCTACCCGCTAGATGGCGAGGTGCCCGTCGCGGCCGACGTAGCCGCCCTTCGCGCCGATGACGAGCATGACGAGGTCTTCGTGGCCGACGCTAGTCACCCGCCGGGGCGTCGTCGACTCGACGTGGCAGACGCCGCCGGGGCCGAGCTCTCGCACCTCGCCGCCGACCTCGAAGCGCGCCTGCCCCCGGTGCACGAAGTAGAGCTCGTCCTGCTCGTCGTGGTAGTGCGGCCGACCGGCGACGCCCGGCGGGAGCACGAGCGCGTTCACGCCGAACGCCTTTACGTCGAGCGCCTGCCGGATCTTCCGGAAGACGCCCTCTCCCATCTCGTCGATCGATCCGAAGGCGTGACCCATCGCTACCATCGGCACGGCCGTGCCGTCCCAAATCTATCGCCGGCTGATCGTCGTGATCGTCGCGGCCGCTGCCCTCGCCGGGTGCAAAGGGGGAGATTCCGACCAGGCCGAGCAGACGAGCCTCGGGGCGCCTTTTGCCTACGACGCGTCGAAGCCGCTCGATCTCCAGGCGCGTGACCTGTCTCACGACAGCAGAGTCCAGCTCCGCGACATCTCGTTCCGGGGTGCCCGCGACGAGCGCGTTCCCGCCTATCTCATCGTTCCGTCCGGGCAGGAGCGCCATCCGGCCGTGATCTATGCACACGGTGCGACCGGTGGGCGCGGCGATCTCCTTCTCCAGGCCGTCGGATTCGCGCAGCAGGGCGCGGTCGCGCTCGTGCTGGAGATGAACTACTCCGCGATTCGAGGCTCGACTGCGCTACCGGCCGGAATCCAGGGGGTGCAGACGAAGACCGACACCGAGGTCGAAGCCGTGGTCGAGGTGCGGCGGGCGGTCGACCTCCTCCGCTCGCTGCCGTACGTGGAGAAAGATCGGATCGGCTACCTTGGCTGGAGCGCCGGCGCTCGCATCGGGGCGGTCGTCGCGGGTGTCGATCACCGCATCCGGGCGTTCGATCTGCTCGCAGGTGGGGCGACACCGGTGTCCAAGTACCTCGACCTCGCCCCGGTTTACCTGCGTCCCGAGCTCAGGCGCCAGCTGGGCAAGACCGACCCGCTGCACTACGTCGGCCACGCGGCGCCGTCCGCCCTCCTCTTCCAGGACGGCCGCCACGACGAGATCGTGCCGAGAGAGGCGCTGACGACCCTCGCCAGGAGGGGCAGCGACCCGAAGGAGTTGCGCTGGTACGACTCCGGCCACGTGCCGACCGACAAAGCCTGGGCTGACTCGCGCCGCTGGCTCGCCGACCGGCTCGGTCTGAGTTGACGCGCGGACTCGCGGTCGTCCTTCTGCTCGGCGGAGTTCTAGTGCTCGCGGGCTGCGGAGGCTTCGACAAGGCCACGAACGGGAAGCTCGCCGCTCCGTTCGCATACGACGCGACCAGGCCGTTCCAGCTCGAGAGCAAGCCGACGAAGATCGGAGGAGACGGCGTCGAGGTTCGCGATATCACGTTTGCCGGTCCCGGCAAGAGCCCGCTGCACGCTTACCTTGCTTCTCCCTCCGGCTCCGGCCCGCACCCGGCGGTCATCTACGCCCACGGGGGAGGCGGCGACCGCCAAGAGCTCCTCGAGGAAGCAGTAGCCATGGCGCGGCGCGGTGCCGTCACGCTGACGCTGACCATGAGCTACTCGTCGACGCGGCCCACGCTGGTGCCGCCCGGGCTCGAGGGTGTCCGAGTGAACGCGAAGGTCGACCTCGAGGCGGTCCGCGAAGTGCGCCGAACCGTCGACCTTCTCAGCTCGCTTCCAAGCGTCGACGAGGATCGGATCGCCTACGTGGGCTGGAGCGCAGGAGCGCGCACTGGGGCAATCGTCGCTGGAGCCGAACACAGGATCCGGGCATTCGATCTGCTCGCCGGAGGCGCACTGCCGATGTCCACTTACATCGCGCAAGCGCCGGAAGATTGGCGAGCTGAGCTCGAGCCTCTGTTCGCCAAGATCGACCCGCTTCGCTACGTCGCGCATGCCGCGCCCTCGGCGCTCTTCTTCCAGGACGGCTCCAAGGATGAGGTCATGTCGAGGGAGGAGCTGACGACGCTCGCCCGGGAGGGCAGCGACCCGAAGGAGCTCCGCTGGTACGACTCGGGCCACGTGCCGACCGCGCAGACCTGGGCGGACTCGCGTCGCTGGCTCGCCGAACGGCTCGACCTCGGGTAGGCCGTTCGAGGGGCATTGCCGTGCTGGTCTGGCTCGCTAGCATCGGTGGCGCGTGTCAGTCGCTTCGCCCGAGACCTATCTCGCCGACCTGAACCCCGCTCAGCGCGAGGCCGTCCTCGCCACGGAAGGGCCACTGCTCGTCGTCGCCGGCGCGGGGTCGGGCAAGACACGCGTCCTCACCTACCGCGTCGCGCATCTGATCAACGCCTGCGGCGTGAAGCCGCAGGAGATCCTCGCGATCACGTTCACGAACAAGGCTGCGGGCGAGATGCGCGAGCGGCTCGAGGACATGCTCGGCGGCGTCGCGCGCTCGATCTGGATCCTCACCTTCCACGCCGCCTGCGGCCGCATCCTCCGCCGCGAGGCGCCCCGCCTCGGCTACCGGACGAACTTCACGATCTACGACCAGGCCGACCAGATTCGGCTGACGAAGGCGTGTCTCGAGGAGCTGGAGCGCGACCCGAAGCGCTTCGTCCCGCGCGGCATCCACGCGCAGATCTCGGCGGCGAAGAACAACCTCGTCGGCCCCGACGAGTACCGCTCGCGCGTCGCCTCCTTCTACGACCAGACCGTCGCGGACACCTACGAGCTCTACCAGCGGCGCCTCTTCGCCTCGAACGCTGTCGACTTCGACGACATGCTCTTCCTCTGCGTCGAGGCGCTCGACCGCTTCCCCGAGGCGCGCAAGCGCTGGCAGAAGGCGTTCCGCTACGTCCTCGTGGACGAGTACCAGGATACGAACCACGCCCAGTACCGCCTGCTCCAGCTCCTGGCCGAAAAGCACAGGAACGTTTGCGCCGTGGGCGATCCAGACCAGTCCATCTACGCCTTCAGAGGAGCGGACATCCGCAACATCCTCGAGTTCGAGCGCGACTTCGGCGAGACGCGCACCGTCGCACTCGAGCAGAACTACCGCTCCACAAACACGATCCTCAGCGGCGCGAACGCCGTCATCGCCAACAACCGCGAGCGCAAGCCGAAGGCTCTCTGGTCCGAGCTGGGAGAGGGCGACCCGGTGCGTGTGCTCGAGGTCGAGGACGAGCACGCCGAGGCGCGGTTCGTCGCGGCGCAAATCGCGGGGCTCGTCGAGGAAGGCTTCTCTGGCTCCGAGGTCGCCGTCTTCTACCGGACGAACGCGCAGTCGCGCGTGCTCGAGGACGTGCTCGTCCGGCAGGCGATCGCCTACCAGGTGATCGGCGGCCCCCGCTTCTACGAGCGGGCCGAGGTCAAGGACCTGGTCGCCTACCTCCAGGTGATCGACAACCCGTACGACGCGGTCAGCCTTCTGCGGATGGCCAACCGCCCGCGTCGCGGGATCGGCGACTCCTCGCTCACGCGCCTCCAGAGCTACGCGGACGCGCACGGGCTCTCGCTCTGGGAGTCCCTCGAGCACGCCGAGGAGGCTGGAGTGGGAGCCGCTCCGCTCCGCGCTGTCCAGGGCCTGCGCACCCTCCTCCAGTCGCTGATGGCGGGCGCGCTCGAGCTCTCCGTGCCGGAGGTCGTGGAGCGCGTCCTCCAGCGAAGCGGCTACATGGACGCGCTCGAGGCCGAGCGGACGATCGAGGCGCAGGGCCGCATGGAGAACCTCCAGGAGCTCGTCGGCGTCGCGCGCGAGTACCAGGAAACCGCGGAAGAGCCGAGCCTCTCGAGCTTCCTCCAGGAGATCTCGCTCTACTCCGACCAGGACGCGCTGCGCGAGCAGGAGAGCCTCGTCACGCTCATGACCCTCCACAACGCGAAGGGGCTCGAGTTCCGGGCGGTCTTCATGATCGGGATGGAGGAAGGGATCTTCCCGCACTCCCGCTCGCTCGAGGAGGCGATGCTCGAGGAGGAGCGGAGGCTCTGCTACGTCGGGATGACGCGCGCGAAGGAGCGGCTCACGCTGACGCACGCGTCGTCGCGCTCGCTCTGGGGCGCGCGGAGCTACAACCTGGCCTCGCGCTTCCTCGACGAGCTGCCCGAGGAGGGGGTCGAGCGCGAGGCGCTGCGGCCCGCATCCTGGCGCGGCTACGGGTCGCAGCCGGTCGCGCCGCAGAGAGACGTGCCCGAGCTGGCCACGGGCGACAGCGTGCGGCACGGGACGCTCGGCGAGGGCGTCGTCACCGCGATCGACGCGGGCGGCGTCGTTACGGTGCAGTTCGCAGACGGCGTCGAGCGCCGGCTGATGCTCGAGTACGCGCCGCTCGAGCGCATCTCGTAGGCTCGGGCGGATGGCCATCGAGATCCGTATCCCGGACGAGGAGCAGCATCAGCGCTGGTTCCAGGCCTGCGAGACAAGCTTCTCTGGAGAGATCCGCGAGGAGGATGTCGAGCGCGATCGGAAGATGATTCCGGCCGAGAGGATGTTCGGCGCCTACGACGACGACGTCGTCGTCGGCACGGCGGCCGACCTACCCATGCTGCTCACGATCCCGGGCGGGGAGCTGCCGGCCGCGGGCGTGACGATGGTCGGCGTCGTGCCCAGTCACCGCCGGCGCGGAATCTTGACGCAGCTCATGCGACGCCAGCTCGACGAAACGCTCGGCCGGGGCGAGCCACTCGCGATCCTGTGGGCCTCCGAGGAGCCGATCTACGGCCGCTACGGATACGGCGTCTCGACGCTCAAGGTGTGGATTGACGCCGACCGTGACCGCATCGTCTTTCGGGACGCGCCCGAGCCGGCGGGCCGGGTGAGGCTGATCGACGACGAGGAGGCCGAGCGCGCGCTGCCGCCGATCTGGGATCGCGTCAGGAAGGGGAGGCCCGGCATGTTCGCCCGGTCGTCCGAGTGGTGGCGCGAGTACCGCCTTCCCGATCCCGAGCACCGCCGGAGGGGGGCCGGGCCGCGGTTCATCGCCTTGCTCGAGCTCGACGGGAGCCCGGAGGCGTATGCCTTCTACCGCGTGCGCGATTCCTGGGACGAGGGCTTCGCCAACTCGCGCCTCCTCGTTCTGGAGGCAATCGCGACGACCCCGGTAGCCGTGCGCGAGATCTGGCGCTTTCTCTTCGGCATCGACCTCGTCGCCCGAGTCGAAGCGTCGTTCCTGCCGGTCGATCACCCGCTGACGCTCCTTGTGACCGAATCGCGTCGGCTTCGTGCACGCATCGGCGACGGTCTTTGGCTGCGCATACTCGACGTCGAGCGCGCTCTCGCTTCGCGCTCGTACGCGGGAGCAGGCTCGCTCGTTCTCGAGCTGCGCGATGAGTTCGTGCCGGACAACGCGGGCGCCTGGACGCTGGAGGCGGGGGCGGACGGAGCGTCGGCCCGTCGCGGCGGAGATGCCGAGTTGCGCCTCGACATCCGCGATCTTGCGTCCGCGTATCTCGGCGGATTCTCCTTTGGCCGGCTTGCGGCGGCGGGGCTCGTCGAGGAGCTGGCACCAGGAGCGGTCGACCGGGCCGACGGACTGTTCCGGACCGCACAGGCGCCCTGGTGCCCGCAAGTGTTCTGATTCGCAACGGTTCTCGTTCGGCCTCGCCGGGTGCGGCGACAACAAGTGCCGAGCCCGTCTCAAGCGCTTGTCGCCGGCTGACAGACGCCGAAAGGCGGAGCTTCGAATGTGCCGCTCGAGCGCCTCTCGTAGGTCGACACCGAGTCGGGGAGCCGGATGGACGGTTCTCGCTTGAAGTCGCCGCCGGGCTGTGTAACTCTAGGGCTGAGGATCGCGCTCGGTTATTCCACTCGGGCGCGAGGGAGGAGGTACTGCGGTTGGCGTCATCCTCCGGCTGCGGCTTGGAGCCCTCGGAGGCCACTTCGGCTCCCCAAATCGACTGCCGCCATGCACTGGCGTCAGTCCTCCGAACCGAAAGGAGAACCAATGAAGAAACTCACTATCGCCGTCGCCCTGCTAGCGGCACTCACGTTCGGCGTCTATGCGGCGTTTGCAACCGAGGGTGCTCACTTCATGTCCGCGAGCGGCAGCGTCAACGACGACGGCGCGCTCGTCGTGAACTTCGACGAGGCGGGCCTCGGCAACGCCAACATCAACTACACGCTCGCCGCCGATGCCACGGCAATCTACGCGTGCATCAACAACGGCGGCCATCACCCGAAAGCCGCCAACAAGCAGGCGTTCGAGGGCAGCGTGGCAGGCGGCGGGACGTTCCAGGCCAGGAACGGACGTGTTCGCGCGAGCCTGACGGCCGGTCCGCTGCAAGCTCCTCAGTTCACATGTCCGAGCGGCCAGACGCGAATCCTCGGGTACGTCTCGTACACGAACATCGTGCTAACCGACACGACGAACAACGTCACTGCGAACATCGCCGACACGGACAGGTGCTTGACGAACATCCCGAACATCTGCCCGTAGGGGCGAGCCTGCTCCGACGACGGCCGTAGACAGGCCGTCACTCCGCTCCAAGCCAAGCTACTGCGCCGGGGGCCCAATCGGCCCCCGGCGCTTTCGTTTTGTTGCGACAGCGGCGGCAGGCCCGCTGGAATCCCTCGGCTACAATCGTTCGCTCCAGGGCGGTTAGCTCAGTTGGGAGAGCACCAGCTCGACAAGCTGGGGGTCACTGGTTCGAGCCCAGTACCGCCCACCTCATGAAGGCCCTGCAAATGCAGGGCCTTCGTTTCTCGGAGGACGACGATCGCTAGGGCGTGGCCCGATCCTGGCCCAAACGATTCAGGTCTGTGGCCGCGTGGGCGTCGAGCTTGGTGCGCGCCAGCTCTTCGGAGCCGCGGCCCAGGTGACCGTAGGTGCGGTCGATCATGTCGACCGACGTGCCCATGTAGCGGGCGAGCTCGAAGATCGAGAGCCCGGCCGCGAGCGCCCACGTCGCGAACGAGTGGCGGAGATCGTAGATCCGGCGTCGCGGTAGTCCACCGGCGTCGAGCGCCGGGAGCCACTCGCGCGCCCGCCAGTTGTGGAGGTCGAGGTAGCGGCCGTGGCCGGCGCGAATGCGGTTCCCACCGCCGGGGGCCGGGAAGACGAGCCGGGAGTTGATCCGACGCGGGATCGAGTCGAGCGCGTCGAGCCCGCGTGTCGATAGCGGCACGCGCCGACGCGACCGCTCCGTCTTGCCGTACGCCTTCAGGTGGCCGCGGGAGAAGGTGCGCTGGACGAGTACGACGCCATCGCCGCGAGAGACGTCGCGCCACTCGAGCGCGATCCACTCGGACGGGCGCAAACCCGTCTCGCTTGCCACGATGGCGACGGGCCCCCACGAGCCGAGCTCTACCGCCAGCCGGTCGACCTCGGCTCGGCTGAAGGGCTCGATCTCAGGCAGTCGAGGCTGCGGGTTCGATCCAGCGAGCTTGGCCGGATTGCGGCTCATGAGTCCCCAGCGCACTGCGGCCTCGAGGGTCTGCCGGAGCGCCTGGACGATGCCGTAACGCGAGCGCTCGGGAAGCGTCGTGCGCCAGTCGGCGATCTCGACGGGCATGCGCTCGAGCTGGCTTAGCCTGAGATCGCCGAAGGCCGTGACTGAGTGGCCGAGCCGCTCGCGGAGCGTCGTGATCGTCGAAGCTTCTCGGCCGACGGCGTGCGTCTTGAGATAGCGCTCGACAAGCTCGGCGAAGGTCATCCGAGCGGGGCGAGCAACGTCGCCCCGCATCCGCCGCCGTTCGACCTCCTCGTACCATCCGCGTGCCTCGGACCGTGACTTGAATCCGCTTCGCCGTCGGCGCTTGCCCGCCTCGTCGTACCAGCGGATGCCGTAGCCGGTTGTCGTCTTGTAGACCTGACCGCGCTGCTCGGCCGGCACTGTCAGCGCTCCTTTCGTCGGGCGGGTAGGGCGCGTAGCGTACGCGGCGAGTCTGGTCCACGGTGCTCCTCGAGCCAGGCGTCGATTTCGCAGCGGCGAAAGCGAAGGACGTTCGAGCTGAGCCGGAAGCCGGGAAGCTCGCCGGATCGCCAGCGGCGAAGAATGCTAGGAGTCGAGAGGCCGAGGAACTCGGAGACTTCGCGTGCGGTGAGAAGGCGGTCGCTCACATCAGCGGCAGTAGAGAGACATATTAGTCTACATAGCCGTGAGGACGGCAGGGTCGGTACACTCGCGGCTATGCGTGTGGACACGGTGAGGAGCGCGGCGTTGATCCGGGAGGCGCGGCTGCGGGCTGGGTTGAGCCAGCAGGAGCTGGCGGTCGTCAGCGGCAGGGACCGGACGGCGATTGCTCGCTGGGAGCAGGGGGCGGTGGCGCCGAGCCTGGACACCCTGGTCGAGCTGCTGCGCTCCTGCGGCTACGACATTCCGTTGGAGCTGGTGGAGTACGACCCGGGTCCCGACGAGCGCATCAGCGAGATTCAGATGCTCTCGCCGGAACGGCGCCTCGACCAGCTGCTCGAGCGCCGCGGGCGGGAGGGGAGCTGAGCCGTGGCCGAGCGGCATGTGTTCGATCCGCGCGGGCTGCTGGCCGCGCTCGATCGCAACTACGTGAGCTATGTGCTGATCGGCGGGCTGGCGCGGGTGATCCGCGGCACGGACGAGCTCACGAACGGGGTCGACATCTGCCCCTCGGTGCGGCCGGACAATCTGGAGCGGCTGAGAAAGGCGCTGGCCGAGCTGGAAGCGCGCCGCACGGACAGGCGGCGCCTCTCGCTGGACGAGGAGACGCTCGCGCGCGAGCCGGTGACCCGGCTGCGCACCGCTCATGGGGAGGTGAAGCTCGTCCCCGAGCCGGCCGGCACCCGGAGAGGCTACGACGACTTGCGGCGGGCGGCGACCAGGGAGCACATCGGCGAGGGCTTGCGGCCACGCGTAGCCTCGGTGCCTGATCTGGCGCGGATGGCGGCGGCGCTTGGCCGCGAGCAGGATCTGGTGCGCTCCTGGGAGCTGCGGCGGATCATGGAGGTGGAGCTGAGTCTGCAGCGGACGCTGGGGCGCGGGATCGAGCGCTAACTCAGAGGCCGAGCTCGCGCCCGCCGCCACGCTCGAGCGTCCTTTCGCGCACGAGGTCGCGCCCGCACTGCCGCGGATCGCGGCGCGGGAGTTCCAGGAAGTGTGGTCCCAACGCCCGATGCTCGCGCTCGAGCCGGTGGAGCTCGGTTTCGACGGCGGCGAGCGCGTCTCGTCGTTCGGCGATCTGTTCGCGTAGGTGGCGGCCGTGGCGGGCGCGGCCGATTGCGCCAATGTCGGCGAGCTCGCGTTTGCTCGCGTGCAGCTCGCGCGCCGCCCGCGTACGCTGCTTCTCGAGCTTGCGCCGCAGCTCGGCCAGCGCGCGCATCTGGCCCGCGAGCCGGTCTCGGTCGCTGGAACCTGAGCGGCCGCTTGGCGTCGGGGCGGCATCGAGGGCGAGGGTCTCTGCCGCTGGGCGGGTGAGGGCCTGGGCGAGCCGGTCGACGGGGCCGGCCGGCTCGGGCCGCTGCGGCGGTGCGTCCGGCTCAAGCTCGGCCGCGGTGGTGTAGAGGCGGGTGGGGCGGCGGGAGCGGGAGAGCGCGACGTACGCCCATTCCTTCAGCTGCCCCTGGCCGCTGGCGAGGACGAATGCCTGCTCGACGGTGAGGCCCTGGGTCTTGTGGCCGGTGAGCGCGTACGCGTGGCTGACCTGGCCGGCGTCCAGATAGGCGGCGGGGAGTTCGAACCGGCGCTGGTCGGCGAGCTCAAGCGTGATCGAGTGCTTGGCCAGGTCGACGGCGGCGATCGTGCCGCGGGTGCCGTTGGCGACGCCGAGGCGGCGGTCGTTGCGGGTGCAGAGAACACGATCGCCTTCGGCCAATTCGATCCCGTTGGCGAGTCGCAGGCGCTTGTCACCGAGGCGTCCTTCCCTGTCGAGGATGGTGCGGGCGACCGCGTTCAGTTCGGCGACGTCCGTGCGCCGGTAGGCGATCATCACGCTGCCCCCGAGATCGGTGCGCGCTGACTGCCACCAATCGGCGAGCAGCTGGGCCTTCGCTTCGACCCGGTTGGCGGCGACAGTCAGCCTCCCGTGTTCGGCGGCGTGGGCGAGGTAGTCGCGGCTTCCTCCTTCGCGGAGGAGGGCGAGCGCGTGGCGTTCGAGCTCGTCCCGCTGCCGGCGGTTGTCGCGCAGCTCGAGCGCGCCGTTGCGCTGGACGATCGCTGCGTAGAGGCCGCCCGGCCCGACGGCGGGAAGCTGGGCCGGGTCGCCGACAAGCACGGCCTTCCCTTGTGCGTGCTCGACCTGGAAGAGGACACGGGTGAGGGTGCGCGTGTCGGCCATCCCTGCTTCGTCGACAACGACGAGGCAGCGCCTGGGCAGGCCGCCGCGGCGTCTGGCCTCGGCGAGCAGGCCGTGGAGCGTGCCGCTGGGGATGCCGGTTTCGGCGGCGAGGTTGGCAGCGGCAACTCCCGACGGCGCAGTGCCAATCGCGACGAACCCGTCGCGCTGGAACGCGTCGGCGAGGGCAGCGAGCGCGGTCGTCTTGCCGGCGCCCGCATGACCGACGACGCACACGACCCGATCCGGGCAGGAGGCGGCGGCTCGCAGCATCCCTGCCTGCTCACGGCCGAGCCTCCCCTCACGCTCGCGCGCGACCTGCTCGATGGTCGCCGCCGAGACAACTGGAACGCGGACCTGCCGGCTCAGCGCGGCAAGGCCGAGACCTGCTCGCTCGTGGCGGAGCAGCTCGGCGGTCGAGAATGCGGCTGGCCGTCCAACGGCCGCAGGGACGATCGGCGCGACCTGCTCGATCGCGATGAAGCGCTCGACCAGGGCGAGCACTCGCTTCGCCGGGGCGCCCTGCGTATGTGCCTGCGCCCAGGCCATCACCGCATCGGTTCCGCTGAAGGTCGAGCGCTTTTCGGTCAGGCCTTCCGGCCCGGCGAGCTGCGCCGCGACGTCGGCGACGCCGTGCTCGTCGAGCTCGCGCACGAGCGCGCGGTTGAGCAGCCGCTTGAGCTCTTTCGGGCCGAGGCCGTGCTCAGCTGCGCGCGCCTCCCACTCCAGGCGCATGCGGGGCAGGTCGATTGGGCCCTTGCGGGCGCGCGTCTCGATAGCGGCGACCTTCGCGGCGTAGAAGCCGGAGCTGCCTTGGCGCTCGAGGTAGTCGAGCACCTGCGCCCGGCGCTGCGAAAACGCCTTGAGCGCCCCCTCCGGGACGCCGGCGATCTCCGCCATCCCGTTCTCCGGCTGCCGCCACTCGACGCCGAGCGAGCGGGTCAGCTCGAAGCGAAGCTGGGACTGGTAAAGGTAGCCGGCCGCGAGCCGGTAATGCTTCAGCAGGGGCTCGCCGTCGAGCGCGCGCCAGGTGCCATCGGGGCTCTTCGCCATGTTGGCGACGATCACGTGCGTGTGCAGGTGCGGGTCCTGCGCGCGCGAGGTGCGGTGCTGGTAGGCGACGGCGACAAATCCCGAGCCGCGCTCGTGGACGACGCCGTTCTTGCCCTTGCGGGTCACGCACGCTCGCTGTTCGAGGTAGGTGAGCGCCGCCTGCCACGCGACGAGATGTGCCTGGTTGACCGCGTGCCGCACCTCCTCGTCGCCGAGCGCGTGCAGCAGGCTGACGCTCTTTGGCGGCGAGAAGACGAGGTCGTAGCCGGCGACCGGGGAGAGCGTCTTCTGCTCCAGCCGGTGTTCGCCGGTGGCCGGGTCGATCCGCTCGACCGTGATCTGCTTCTTCGGCGGATGCCGGCGGAGCTCGTCAGACGTGAGCGGATGACGGCCGCTGATCAGCCGTCCAAGCTCGCCTTCGTCGACCACCCCGTCCAGCTCGAGCTCGGCCGCGCCGCGTCCGATCCAGATGCCCGGCGACTCCCCCCGGCCCGCGTAGTAGTCGTCGATCCCGTCCGCAACCGAGCGCTCGTAGTACGCCTCCTGGCCCGGCGACAGCTTCGATACCGAGAGCACCGAGGCACTCTAGCATCTAGGATGCATATGTGTCTCGCTACTCGTCTCATCCGTGGTCGCGTTGACGGAGCGTTAGTAGCCGACGAGCAGAATCCCGTCGAGCGTCAGCTTCAGACGTTCGCTCGCGTAGATGGCGTCGATCCGGTCCCGTGATTGGTCGTAGCTCTTGATCCTGTTCCGCCGGCGCGTAGTCACTGTGCGATCGGCAACGAGTGTGCGTCGACGTGAGCATGCGAGACTTCCCTAGAGTCCGGAGCGTGGAGTTCAGCTTCGTCGTCGTGCACGCTCCGGCCTCAAAGCGCGGCGTATGAGTTCGGCATTCGAGGCGTACCTCAAAGTCAGGAACGCCGGAGACTACGCCGACTTCCTGCTGCCGCACCTGGACGACGACTTTCGTCTTCTTGATGTCGGCTGCGGAGAGGGGACGATCGCATTGGGTCTGGCGGAGACGGTCGCACACGTCGACGCTGTCGATCCAGCAGAGGAGGCGTTCGCAGACGCACGGCACTACGCCGCCGAGCACGAGATCAAGAATGTCGAGTTCCGGGTCGGCAGCGTCTACGGGCTCGACTCAAGCCGGGCGGCGTCCTCGGCGTCGCCTGCGTCGAGTACGGGGGCTTGATTCTCGCAGGGCCAAGCCACGAGCTCCTGAGACGGTTCTACGCCACCCGCGAACAAGTGTGGCTGCTTGAGAACACTGCTGATCCCTATCGCGGTCGACAGCTCCGCGGCCTACTGGAGCGCGCGCGCTTCGACCGTGTCACCGCGACCTCCAAGTACTTCTGTTACGGCACCGGCGAGGCCGTGGAGTCGTTCGGCCTGGCGCGGGCGGAAGATTGCGGCGACGGCTGGTACGCGCGCTCGGCGAGAAAGCACGCACTCGCAACCGCGAGCGACCTCGACGCAATGAGCCGGGCCTGGCTTGAGTGGTCGAAGTCGCCGGACGCCGCGTTTGATGCTCCGCTCATTCTGATTCGAGTTCTTAGAAAAGAGTTCAGGCGCGTCGCAAAAGTTGGGCCGCCCCACAGAAAGGCCCCGTCTCCGGGGCCTTTCCAGTAGCGGGGGCAGGATTTGAACCTGCGACCTCCGGGTTATGAGCCGCCTCGATTGTGTACACGCGTTCCGCCGTATTCCGCCGAAATGCAGATTCCGAGCCACATTGGGCCACGGCCGCTGCATTAAAGGCGGAACACGGTGACATCGCTGCGGAAGCCCGATGCTTGCAGAACGCTTGCAGCACACGCGACCGAAGCCGAACCTCAGTCGTGCGCGGAGGGCTGCTTAGGCGGGTCACCAAGGGCGATCGCGATCGCCTGATCGAGCGTGAGTGAAGCACCCTCCGCCCACGCCGCGGCAAAGCGCTCGGGCGACAGGGATGCGCTCGCCTGAGCGCGCGCCTCCTGATCGATTCGCGCCTCGAAGGGGTCCAGCGCGACGCCGAGCGCGGATCGGGCCGCGTCGGCCGCGGCGAGTAGACGCGCCGCGGTCTCGCTGTCGCTGCGCACGGCGGCGGCGCCACTGGCCTCGACGCAGTAGGACAGAGCAACCTTGTGACCGAGCTTGCTCGCGATTTCCGTGGCTTCACGAATCGCCGAGAACGCGGCGTCAGCATTGCCGCGCCGCACGTGGGCGAATGCGAGGGTCAAGAGCGATATCGCGTCCGGGGCCAGCCGAGTCTCCGCTCGCGTGGCGTCAACGGCACGCTCGCAAAGCTCGAGTGCTGATTCGTCATCCTCGAGCAGCGCGATGTAGGCGAGGTTGCTGGCGACGACGGCCACGCCGTGCGCGTCACCGATGCGGAGGAAGAGCGGCTCGGCTGCCGCGTAGGCGCCTCGGGCGGCGACAAGGTCGCCCCGAGCCATCGCAACACTCCCGCTCGTCTCGAGGGCAATGGCAAGGCCTACGGGATCGCTGAGCTCCTCACTCAGCTTGATCAAGTCGGCGGCCGCAGCCTCGGCTGCGACAAGGTCCCCTTGCGTTGTGGCGATCCGCGCGAGGAACTTCAAGGCGCGCGCGCGCGCCGCCTGCTCCTTCCCGCCCGCGAGCGCCTGCTCGAGGTGGCGGCGACCTTCGGCGAGGTGGCCGTGAACCGCCCAGAAACGTCCGAGATTGGCGGCAAGCGCGAGCTCGCGCTCGCTCTCGCCGCTCGTCGCAAACCAGGTAAACGCCGCGCGAAGATTGTCGTGCTCGAGCTCCACCCTATCGAGCACATCTGCGTCCTCGGCGTAGATCTGCTCACGATGCTCCTCAACGAACGCGAAGTAATGGGATGCGTGTGCCGCGCGGACTCGTGGCCCGTCCGTGCTCGCATCGAGGCGCGTGCGCGCCTCTTCGCGGATCGTCGCGAGCATGAAGAAGCGACCGTTCGCGGCGCGCCGCAGAAGGCTCTTGTCCACGAAGGCTGCCAGTCGGTCGACGTCGGCTGCAGCGACACTCTCCGCGGCATCTGCCGCGAATGTTCCCGGGAAGACACCAAGTGCAGTGAAGGCACGCTGTGCGTCCGCCTCCAGCAGCTGGTAGCTCCACTCGATGGTTGCGCGCAGGGTGCGCTGCCGCTCGGGGAGGTCCCGGTCGCCGCCGGCCAGTAGGTCGAGGTTGTCGCGGAGACGCTCACGCATCTCGGCCGGAGAAAGCACCTTGATCCGGGCGGCCGCCAGCTCGATGGCGAGCGGGAGACAGTCGAGTGCGTCGACCAAATCACGCACGTCCTGCGAGAGCTCGACCTGGATGTCGAAACGGCGTGCTCGCTCGACGAACAACGCCGCGCCATCCGCGATCGCGAGCACGGGCACTTCATATTCACGCTCAGCCGACAGGTGTAATCGCTCGCGGCTCGTCACCAACACGCGGACATCGGGTGCGTGCTCGAGCATCACACCGATCTCCGGCGCGGCGTCGAGCACCTGCTCGAAGTTGTCGAGGAGGAGGAGCAGCCGCTTGTCGCGGAGATAGGGTCCGAGGTCGCTGTCAGCGTCCAGGACACGCGCGATCGTCGGTGAGACGAGCTCGGCCTCGGAGAGGGGCGCGAGCGGGACGAACCACACACCGTCCACGAACGCGTCGCCGAGCTCCGCGGCTACGTGGAGCGCAAGCCGTGTCTTCCCGCTGCCACCGGCGCCGGTCAGGGTCAACAGGCGAGTCGAGCCGCGCAATAACGACACAAGCTCGTCGAGCTCGCGGTCCCGCCCAACGAATGGCGTCGGCTGGACGGGGAGATTCGTCTGGTAGAGCGTCTTCAGCCGCGGAAACTCGCGGTGGCCGAGCTGGTAGATACGTTCGGGCGCGGACAGATCCTTCAGCCGATGGTCGCCGAGGTCGGTCACCTCCACGTCGACGAGATCGCGCGTCGCACGCGACAGGAGGACCTGGCCCCCAGAGCCGGCCGCGGCAATGCGCGCAGCACGATGCACGTCCATCCCGACGTAGCCTTCGTCCGAGATCAGCGGCTCGCCTGTATGGATGCCCATCCGCACGCCGATCACACCGCGTTCGAGCACCGCTTGTGAGTGGGCCGCGGCAGCGACGGCATCAGTTGCCCGCTCGAACGCGACGAAGAACGAGTCACCCTGGGTGTCTACCTCTACTCCGCCGTAATGACGCAAGGCCTCCCTCAATACGCGGCGGTGCTCGGCACGTGCCTCCTCGTAGGCGCTCGCTCCGAGCTCGTCAAGCAACTTGGTCGAGCCCTCGATATCGGTGAAGAGAAACGTGACGGTGCCAGTGGGAAGTTCGCGTCGCATCTCGATACGACCATGATGCGATGGGTCGCGCCTCAGGTCTAGCGGATTGCGGAAGGGCTTGCAAAGAAAAGGCCCCGTCTCCGGGGCCTTTCCAGTAGGGGGCAGGATTTGAACCTGCGACCTCCGGGTTATGAGACGTCTGTTGTAAGGCTAGATGCCGACCCGAATCGCATTGTTGAGCCGTTTCCGATCATCTGAGGTCGGCTCAGGTCAGCTCAAGTGGGCAAAAGTTGGGGCAAAAGTCTGTGGCCCGACGAGAGAACGCGTTTCGCCGGAGGCCCGCGCACCTCCAGGCACCTTGGGACACCTCGACCTGCCGCTTCGCAGAGGTCGGCTCCGGGGACGTAGACGCGGACGTGCGCAAGAGCCTTTCGGCTTCAGTCACTCGCACTACGTTGGCTGTCGACTTGGTCTGGCTAGCTGCTGCACCTGACTCGGCGGGCGCGAAACACCGGTGCCGGGTCTCTTGACTTCTGTTCTCTGTCGGCGTAGCTTCGGCCGTAGGCAACGAGAAGGGAGCCCTCTGTTTGCGCGGCTGCCTCAGATCCGTTGCTGCGGCGCTCCGGCTGATTCCTGGCTGGCGAGCCTTACGAGGGCACGAGGGCCGTGTCGGTTGATCTCGCCCGAGCGTTCTTCCGCCCTCAAAACGGCGTTTTCCGAAGGGGAGGACAACTATGAAGCTGTCGCTCGCCACTCTGATCGCTTGCGTTTTCAGCGTGGCCTTACTTGCCAGGCCCGCCTACGGAGCAGGCCCCCCCAACGGCGTCTATACATGTAGCTGGATCGCGCAACACCCCGTGGAAGCGGCGCAGGCATTAGTGAGCTGTGATCCCGAGGGGCCTGTGCAAGTGCCCGGTGTACGACCGTTCGGCGGCGATATGCCCGATGCGCAGGGATGCCAGTTCGTCCCCAATGGGGGCGGCGCCGTCGGGCAGTGGGTGTACGCATGGTCTCAGTATGAGTACGCGAACTACTGGAGCTGGGGGCCAGCCGTCATCCAGCAGTTCCACTGGTACATCCAGAAAACTAACGGCGATATCGTGAGGCACTCGGTTGGCATTGGTTCCGGCAGCACCACCGTGGGTGCAAACGTCCTCCGCTGGGGCGCCCAGAACCAAGGTCCCGAGCCCCAGACTTGGTACGTCTGCTACGCCGTCGTCTAGGCGCTGATCCTGCCGGGGATCCCGCGTTTGGATTACGTTTCCAGCGAGGCGAGCCCGAGACCACCTCGGGCTCGCCTCGCTGATGCGGACACGCGACGCAAGGACTTCGGGTTACTTTCTCGACCGTCGGGCGACTAGGGCGAAAGAGCGACGGATACTAGGGATCATGGGGCAGTTACTTTCTGCCGGTCCACACCGATATAAAGGTTGAGATGGAGTTGGCTGATCCGGTGGCGCGTTCCGACCACGGGCCTTCGGCGCCGTCGGGTGGAGATCTAGCGGGGGCTGCGTTCCGCAAGCATTACTCGCGCATTCTCCGCTACGCGAGACGGCGAACGACGTCGGAGTCGGATGCCGAAGAGATTGCCCAAGAGGTTTTCGCCGATGCCTCATCCGGCCTAGATCGTGTCCGCTCATCTTCCCGGGACGATGGTGAAGGTTCTGTTTTGCCTTGGCTCTACACAGTTGCGAGGCGCCGGCTCGCGGATGCAAGCCGTCTCCGAGAGCGGTCAGTAAGGGCTGTGCCCCTTGACTCGTTGGCTGAGGTGGCGGCGCCGCCTGCCGAATACGGGATCAACGCCGCCCGGATTCTTCGTAGCGCATTTGGTGAGCTCGACGAAAAGCAGCGAAGCGTAGTCGTCATGAAGTTGGTGGAGGGTCGGACATTCGCTGAGATCGCTAAACGCACAGATGCAAGTGAGGCGGCCTGCAAGATGCGTTTCCGCCGTGGCCTAACGCTCCTTCGCGACCTACTCGAGCAGAAAGGAATCGAGCCATGAGCCGACGCGAAACAGTCGATCACGAAGTCGTTGAGGTGCTTCGATCTGATCCGCAGCTCCTCGCGATTGCAGGCCTCCTTGGCTCCACCCTTAGTCGACACCGAAAGCGCGTCCGGCGGTTGAGCGCAGCGGGCGTAGGTGTCGGGATCGCCGCGGCGCTCTTGGTCGGGAGCATGTTCTTCTCTAGCTCGACGAGTTTGACCAGCAACGCGCTCGCAGCAGTCGGCGACGGGCCGGCCCTGCACGCTGTCATCGCTCCGGCAAACGCGAATCAGAGCGGCGAGTTCTTCAATCTCAGCACGGGACGATCAGTTGAACGACCGCTGCGCATTGAGATGTGGTTCAACAAGGAGCGTGGGCTGAAGCGAACGTTGACTTGGCTTGGAGATGCCACGCTTGGGGACATCCTAGAGACGCCCAGCGATGCCTTCTCAGATCAAGGACCCGTCTATACGTGTAAGTGGATTGCCGCTCATCCTCGGGAAGCGGCTGAGATCGGCGTAAGCTGCGAATTTGGCGGCAGCCCTGGATCCCAAATCAGGCAACCTGCACCAACCGTTGATCCAGCACTGGCTGGCTTTGTTACGAACTACAGCGCCGCTCTTCGTTCGGGAAATGCCCGTTGGGTCGGGCAAGAGGCGCTCCCCGGTGGCCAAAAGGTTCACTGGCTTGAGCTGTCGTTCAAGGTCCGTCTCACCCCGACGACTGAGAGGGTCGTCACCGAGCGCGTCGCCGTCGACGATGAGACCCATAAGCCAACCCTCGTCGTGTCGGGAGACGCGCTCACTCGCCAGACTAAGCGATACACAGTTCTCGAGATCGAGACGAGGCCCTACAGGGCATCCGATTTTGCTCGACCGCACTTGCGATCCTTCGCGACCGCAGGCCGTGTAACCGATTCGGTTCGAGTATCGCCCCAGACTGCCGGAACGGCGCTCGGCGGTGATGCAGTTCCTCTCTGGCTCGGGAAGTCGTTCAACAACCTCGCTCTTGTTGACATAGAGCTCCAGCAGCTCAGGACGCGCGTTTCACAGGGAGAGCCAATCGAGGGCGCCGGTCTGTCTCTCCGGTACGTGAACTCGTCCGGAAGCACCGAGCTGGCCCTTAGCGAGTCAAGTTCCTGCCCATTCGCCTACGGCTGGAGATGCGGAGCCGCTGATCCGGGGCCAGGTTTCGCTCGCGCCACGCCGTTCGGGCTGCTCGTCCGGACAGAAGGTCTCTACATCACGATTCGCGGACCTGGGGCACCCGAGGAGTCCCTGGATGTGGCCCGCGCGCTAACGCCAATGCCGGCGTCGGCTCGATGACCGAATAAGCGAACGCGACCCGCTCGGCGACCGCGCCAGATATGACCGACATGAGAGCTGCGCCTGCCGCCCAGGCGAGGCTTCGTAAGCGGCGTCTGGACGAACCGTCCCCGCACGCGCTGGACTACCCTCGTGCGCTTCTATGGGCTTGCGGATTTCAAGCCGCAGTGGCAGTCGACGCTTGGCCTGGTGCGGTCGAGCTCGGCGGTGGCGAGCCGGGCGTCGAGGTCCTGCGCGCGCCCGCCGCTTCGTCACGGGACCGCTGGCGCGGAGCGCGCAATCGCGAGACGTAAACGCGGCGCGCGCCGCGAAGCTGGCCCAAGAATCGCGGCCGAGCGCGCGATCGATAGCATCGTCGCCTACCAGCGGCGTCTCGGATCCTTGAGCCAGGCCGCGACCTCCCTGTCCATGTTCCAGCTTGTCCACGTGCGCGGGTACAGGCGGCCGACGAAGTACTCGTCTTCTGATCAGTGCGCCGACTGGCCGGGACGCGCCTCGCCTAAGTCAGCAGAGGAGGAAGTGATGGCGACGCCAGAGGAAACCTGGCTGAGTCAATACTTCACGTTCAGGGGCGGCGAGCACGTCGTTCACACCGAGCACGCGAACTGGCACGGGATTTCAAGAACCGAAACGAACTCGGAGACGAGCTCGAGAACAGCGGCTGGCACGGAACCGTGCACGTCACGATCGGCGGCGACATGGCCGCCGTCCACAACGCCCCAACGATCCGGTCTTCTGGCGCTGGCACAAGTACATCGACAGCGTCTGGAAGGACTGGGCGGCGCTCCAGGCCGAGGACAGGATCCCGATCGATCCGAGGAAGGTGAAGGCCGAGAAGGTCCAGGGGCGGTGGAAGGTCACTCAGGGGAACATGTGGGTGCTCGACTTCGGAAGCAGTCAGGCCAACGCCAAGAGAGCCGTCGCTGTGATCAAGCACTACCGGCTGAATGCTCAGTGCTTCGTCGGCCGCCCGGCGGCGCCGGGAAAGACCGTCATGCAGTACTTCCTCAGTCAGGGGAGACCGCCCCAGGGCGCCTTCGCCGGGGAAACGGCGACCCGATTTACCTTGCCCACCTTGACCGTGCTCAGACTGGGCGGAAACTGGCAGCTGATGGACATGGATCCGGCGACGCCCGTGACCTCGCTGCTCAACTTCGGCGCGAACAAGAGCGACGCCTGGAAGGCGTTCGAGACCATCGCCAGGTACCGGTTCGGCTACCGCTGTCGAGTGGGGACGCTCAATCAGATGATGTACTTCCGACGATGACCTGGACGGGCTGACCCCGAACTGAACTCTCAGGGACGACAGCCGCACGCACGGGTTCGATGAGACTGCGGGGTCCCCCTCGGATCAAGCTGATCGGAGGGGCGAGAGGCGCCCCGACGCCGCACGCACCCCTGGACCTCTAGGATCGAACCCGGACACGTATGAGCACGTTCTTGAAGGTGCTTGAGAACGAGGCCCAGCAGGCTCGCCCGAGCGCCAGGCGTAAGGCCGAGTTCGAGCAGTCCTGCATCGAGGTCAGGATGTTCAACGTCGGGCTCGGGGAGGCGATTCTGCTTGTCTTCCCGCACAAGCGGGCCTGGCTGGTCGATGGTGGCTCGAGCAACTCCCCGAGCAAGAACAGGAAGCTGGGTGAGGGACTCGTCGACTTCCTTGATGAGCGTGGCCTTACGCTTGAGGCGTTCGTCGCCTCGCATCCGCACGTCGATCACGTGGGCGCCGTGGCGACCATCCTCGCGAGCGGCTCTCCCCGCGTCGCTTCGTCCGTCGCGATCTACCGAAGCGACGATGCGACCTGGAACCTGGACAAGGCGTGGTTGAAGGAGCTGCAAGCTGCGATCACGGCGCATGGGACCGTAGAGACGCTCGCCCTGAGGAACGCCCACCGTGAGGTGACGATCTCAGGAGGTCTCAGGGCTCACCTCTTCGCGGGAAGCGGCGAGGGAGCCTACAGCTCGATCTTCCTCCAGCTTCGCGCCCGGGAGGCTCGTCTGCTCTTCACGGGAGACTCCCACTGCTCCTACGAGAAGGAACTTCTGGACCGCTTCGGAGCCGAGGACTTTCGGGCCGACGTCCTCAAGGTGACCCACCACGGCAGCAGCAGCGGGACGGCGAGGTCCGTCGTTGAGGCCGTCCGGCCAGGGATCGCGGTCGCCTCGACCGGGGACGATCCGGGGCACAGGCTTGAGCTGGACACGTTGCGGCGACTCGGAGGGCGTCCCGGTCCGCGGGCTGTCCACGAGACCCTCGTTGACGGGGACATCGTCCTGCGGACGGACGGAGGGGAATACCAGGGAGGCGTTCTCTACGACGTCGCCTTCGAGACTCCCGGCCGCTTCGCCGTGGAGCTCGGAGCTGAGATCCGAGCATTCGAAGACGTGGAGAGAACCGAGGGCAACGACCCGCACTGCCAGTAACCGCACGGCGAGCTTGTGGTGCTGACCGAGCGGTCATCTGGCCTAGCGCCCCCGAGCCATGGCACCTGCTCGCAGCGGATCGACGGCATGCGGATGGCTCGAACAGCCGGAGGGGCGTCACCTAGACGAACGATCGGACCGCGCACGGACCTGCGGGGGGCCGCGCCGATGCCAAGCCGAGAAGGCCCGCACACGCGGGCCTTCTCAACACGGGCAATCTCCATGCCCGAGCGGCCCGGAGCCGCCCGGGCATGGAGCTACTGCACTATTCCTTGCGGAGGAAGTAATGCCCGCTGCCGGGCTCAGGCGTCACCTCGAGCGTGAGGCCCGGGCGGATGCGGGAGACGATGTCCGCGAGGACGACGTCGAGCTCCTCTCTCACGATCTCGCCCGGGAGGTCGACGTATGTGCCCTCCGCGAGCGGGCTGTCCTCGGCGGCGAGCTCCATAAAGTCGTCCCCGCGGCCGAGGATGTGGAGGCCGCCGTTCTCGGCTCCGATCAGCTCGCGCAGCGCCGCGTAGCCGGCCTCGAGGTCGTCCTCCGGGAGAGCGAGCTCGTCGAGCGCGCGGGTGAGCTCGTCCTCGGCGAGCCGCTCGGTAAGCGCGCTCGTCTCCTCGACGGCGCCTTCGATGTCGCCGGCGTGGACGAGTTCGTCGATCCTGAGCGCCCGGCGTTCGGGGCCGTCGAACGTCTCGGCCTCGGGTTCGTAGTACGCGCCGCCGTTGTCGTCGCGGGTGCGATTGCCGGCCGCGTCTCGGCTTTCCACGGCGACGAACCTCGTCGTAACCGGCAGTCGGAAGGAGTGCGTCCTCGTCGGGTACGGGTCGTACTTCTGCAGCAGCGGCGGCCGCGCCGGGCCGTAGATGACGCGGCTGTCGCAGAGCTCGTCGGTCGCCCAGCTCACGATCACGGTCCTGAAGACGCCCCTGCCTCCGAGGAACCGCAGAGCCACGACGTTGCTGATGTCCGGCCGGGTCGTGTCCGCCGTCGCCCGCGTCGCGAACGTGTGGACGCCCGAGCGATCCACCTGCCCGCGGGCGGTCTCGGCGACGATCTCGAAGTAGTACGTCCGGTTCGGCTGGAGACCGCTGATCCGCAGGCCGTGCGAGCCTCCGAACGCTGTCTCTTGCGCGGTCGTGAAGCTGTCCGCGTGGGCACGGTCGCGCTGGAAGGCGGTCGGCGACGTCGAGTAGTTCACGCGGCCCTTGGTCGGAAGGTTCGTCTTCCAGCCGACGACGACGGCGTCGTCGTCCGTCCCCACGCGCACGCCGGAGATCGCGGGCAGGGAGCCTGCGCCAAGTGCCGTCTCGACCCGGCCGTAGAACCGTGTCGCCTTGAAGAACTGCCAGGTGAACTCGCGCCGGAAGGCCGCGACTTGCTCGGCGTAGCTCCGCGCGTTCGCAGTGTCCTTTGTGAGGACGACGAACGCATCCTTCCAGCGCTTCTGCGTGTTCGGGTACACCGGATTGCGTGCGCCCTCCGCCCAAATGACGTTCTGGACGGTCATCAGCTTCTTCGTTCCGGTGATCACGCCGGTCGTCCCGGACGGGTTCTGGATCACGTAGAAGGAGCCGACCGAGCTCGCCGGGCACAGGCCCATCAGATAGAGGTCGAGCGGGCAGTAGTGGAAGAAGTCGTCGCCGACGGCCGCGAGCTGGAACGTGCTCGGCCCGAGCTCGTGCCAGTCGATCCCGTCGTAGTCCATCGGCGAGTGGTTGTTGTCGAAGAAGCGGCCCCAGTGGAACATCCCCTGGCCGGTCGGGCTGATCAGGAGGTCGTAGCGGCGAGCTGACGTGGCCGTGTCACGGTTGCGCACAAACGCACCCCACATGTGCCCGCACTCCTGGAGCATCGTGTAGTTGTTGAGGCCCGAGATGACGTGAACCGCCAGAAGCTTCGTGCTCCCGAAGGCGCTGCGGCGGTCCAGGCTCGAGCCCGCGTAGTAGTTGATCCCGCTCGTCTTGTTGTAGACGCCGCTGTGAAACGACCCCTGCCCGGGCAGGCCCGACGCGGTGTCCACGAAGAAGGTGATGAAGTCGAAGATATCCGGGTGGCCTGCGAGGAAGCGCCTGCTTGCCTTCGCCAGGTCGATCGTGTTGCCGCTCAGGAACGTGTTGTCGATCTGGACGATCGCGACGTCGTCGAGGTCGAAGTCGACCGCCGGCTCGAGATTGACGTCCTTGAGCGGGTTCCGCTCGTGGAGGAGCGCATAGTCGACCCACATGCGGTCGTCGCCGGCCGACCGGCCGGATGCCCGGCTACCGACCTCCACCACGTCGGTCGGGATGTTCCCGATCGTCGGCGAGACGAGGTCGTCGGGCTTGAGCTCGTCCTTATCCTTCTTCTTCGCCACATAGACGACGAACGCCACCTCGTCGTCGACGATCGCGCCGTCCCGCTCCTTGGGGCCGTAGCCGACGCCGACCACCCCTTCCCTCGCGAGCAACTCCTCCCTCGCGTCGTCCAGGCGCTCGATGGCTTCGTCGAGGCGCTGGTCGATCGAGGCACGGGCCGCCATCGCTTTCTTGGTCATGGCAAGCACCTCCGGTCTCGGATGTCCCGCCGCAGTCGCGCGAAAAGCGACTCCTCCCCTGGCTCACTCCGGTTCACCGGGAGCCGAGCGCACGCCGCAGCAACGAACACAGAGCGGGCACCAACCAAGAGGACGGCCTTTCGTTGCTTATCGGCTTATCTCACTCGCCCCCGCGGCTGTCAAGACTCTAGGGTGGGCCCCCACGGACGCGTCCGAATCTGACGCGAGGACGAATGAGGCTGCAACTCGCCCTGTGGGCGCGCAAATTCACGCTAGAGACCTCCTGCGCGAGGCTCTCGACTTGGCAGCTCACATCCGAGAACTCAGGGTTTCTTTCCTGAGGTGAGTTGTGGGAGCTGAGAGCAGTCTTCGCTCAACTTGCTCCCCTTGACTTCTGGTAGCGCCTCTTGTAGGCCTCTCGTTGCGCATCTGCTCGCAACGGAGAGGGACGCTGATGTTGCCCGATCTGGTCGTCGCAAAGTACCGCACAATCTCGATGATCGTGATCGGGCTCCTCATTGCGGGTTGTGCTTGGGTGCTCGTGTTCTTGGGCTACTTCTCCGACCTATTATTCAACTGGTCGGATCAGAACAAGTCGTTCGCGCACGATTCGCGGCTCCTGTTGTGGCTCCTCCTGATCCTCGCGCAAGCCGCCGTGTGGCCACTCATCGTGCTCATCGTCGTCAACAAGATCCGGGAGATCCAGGACTATGCGTCGGGCAACTGGGGCGAGGTCGTTCTCTCCGCCCTCCTCTTCTTCGCGGGGGCGATCGCCGTCGGCCTCGTCGCGGTTCTCGGGCCCGACCTACCGAATTGGCTCCCAGGCTACGACTGGAAGCTCGGGATCTTGAGCGTCGTCGGGGTCGGGGTCGCACTCGCGCCGGCGGTAGGAATGTGGAAGGCCCAGAGTGCCCTTAGAACGCTCCTCGAGGAGGTCGGAGACGGACAACCGCAGACGATCCATTTCGACCGGCTCCTGCACCTTAAGGACGCACTGAAGCTCTTCCTCGTTTCTCTGGGGACGCTGCTTAGTCTTGCGGTCATCGCGGCGGCGGCGGAGCGACGGGCCGTCGACGGGTTCGGCAAGCTCGACAACGCAAACTACGATGTGGACGGCGTCTTCCCCACGCACTTCGTCACGCTGTACGGGCTGTTGCTCTCAGCACTCGTAGCCCTGGCCTACGCGCCTGCGCACGTCACACTGCGGGCAGTCGGCGTCAGCTTCCGCGACAAACGCGTGCCGCTGGTCGACCCGGGCAACATAGACGCCTGGCAAAAGCGTCTCGGCGAGCGGCAATCGTTCGAGGATCTTCTCGATCTCCGGGCCGACACCGCTAGCAACCTCAAAACAGGGACCATCGCGCTCGCCCCTCTCCTCGCGAGCCTCACGGGTCTCATCGGCAACTAGTCGGGTCCCAGACCGTCGGCTGAGGTCGCCTCGACCGGGCCCAAGCCATGGAGCCTCAGGGATCGCTAGCTCTTGAGCAGCTCCGCTAGGCCCTCCGCTTGACTTAGAGCTCGTTTCTGAATGAAGGGACCCACTCGCTGACGGCGAAGGCCGTCGGCATCCGCCGTCAAGCTGAGAGGGGTGCCGATGGCCACTGCACCATGGATCGTTTCCGACGAGCTGTGGGAGCTCGTCGAGCCGCTGCTGCCGAAGAAGGAGCGCCGCTTTCGCTATCCCGGACGCAAGCGCCTGCCTAACCGCCAGGCGCTGCAAGGGATCCTGTTCGTCCTGCACACGGGGATCGCCTGGCAGCACCTGCCGCGCCAGCTTGGCTTCGGCTCCGGGGTCACCTGCTGGCGTCGCCTGGACGAGTGGCAGAGGGAAGGCGTCTGGGACCGGCTGCACGAACGCCTGCTCTCGAGAACTGCGGGCCGCCGGCGAGATCGAGTGGTCGCGGGCGATCGTCGACTCAAGCCAGGTGCAGGCGAAAAAGGGGGCTCCGAAACGGGCCCGAGCCCGGTGGACAGAGGAAGAGCGGGCTCCAAGCACCACCTCCTCGTCGACGCGACGGGGATCCCGCTTGCCTTCTCGCTCACGGGCGGTAACCGCAACGACGTCACCCAGCTGATTCCGCTCCTCGACTCGGTGCCGGCGGTGCGCGGGCGGGTCGGCCGTCCGCACCGACGACCCGAGCGTCTGGTCGCCGACCGCGGCTACGACCACGACAGCCACCGTCGTCAGCTGCGCCGGCGCGGGATCACGCCGGAGATCGCCCGCCGCAACACCGAGCACGGCTCCGGCCTGGGACGCGTCCGCTGGGTCGTCGAGCGCACCTTTGCCTGGCTGCACCAGTTCAAGCGCCTGCTCGTGCGCTACGAGCGCCGGGCCGACATGCACCGTGCGCTGCTGGCGATCGGTTGCTGCATCGTCTGCTTCAGGCACCTGAGGTCAATCTGAAATGAGCTCTTAAGCGCCTCGGCGGAGGTTGCTTACATCGATGCCGTTGTCGTTAGCCGCTCGACGCCCTCCGTGGGCCGCCCGGACTCCCAATCACTCACCAAATGCGGCCGCTGCCGTAGCCGCAGGCGTGACGATCGGCTTGGTTGAGCGATGGAACTTGCTCGACTTGAACCGACACCGCCTGGGTGCGATCTCGGCGAAACCCTTCGCCATAAGTCGCCATACGGCTCAGCGGTGCGGAGTCGGCGCCGAGGCGCTTCGCCACTCGTCGCCATAGTTCGCCACGGCTACTTGACCAAGACTTGACCACCGCCCATGAAGCCCGCTGACCTTTCGGTCCTCGGGCTTCGACCGCACACGGCATAGGCTGGAGCCAACGCGCGAGCGAGGGCGGGGGCGGTTCCGTCGGCACTTTTCGTCGCAATCACTTCCCGACGCCAGGAGCCAAGTTCCACAGCCTTGGGCGACCGCGCGGATACTCGCTCGCGGGTCGCCGGCCCGCGCGGAGCCGGTTCTGTTGTCGCGGAAGCGCCGAAGAGCCTGCATCGGGCTGCGTCCGCCCGGTCCTTGTCCCGCTTCCGCGCGGACGCTGTCAACCAGGATCCATGTCTGCAGTGCGACAGCGACGCACTTCGGCACGGGTAGAGCGAACGACTGCTTTGCCGCCGCGCTATGCGGGGACGACCGTCAGCGGGCCGTGGCGGGGTTCGACGGCCGGCGGCCATCCGCTCGGCGTTGCTCTCGCCCGTCCTGCCGATCTTCTTGCCGCTCCCGGTCACAAGCCGGACGGGCGGATCCGGCGGAGCGGGGACACGGGCATCGCGCTCGTCGAGCCAGTCCAGGTACGAGCCGGTTCGTCTGTCTGGGCCCTGCGCCGCGATCTGTGTCCTGGGCGCGATGGACTCGTCGATCCCTCGGTGACCTCGTGATCTACACCCCCTCATCTCCGGCGCGCGCCGTCTTCGCCTTGCGGGCCGCGCAAGCGCGGGAAGCTCAGAAACCGCCTGCGCCGCTCGCGGGACGGGAGGAGCGGCGGCCGCGCGAAGGGCCGACCGCGCACCTTATTCCACACGGCCTTCGCCCAGACGAGGATCGTCGGCGGGGCGATCAGGAGCACCCCGACCACCTCGAGCGGACAGAGAAGGCCGAACGCAACCCCGCGACGAAGACGACGAATAGGCCGCGCGACGAGCTCGACGGCGCCTGGGCGTCTCCGGGGGTGATTGACATGAGGTGACGCCTGATTTACCGTCGAGTGGCGACCGTACCGAATGATCGCTCCCGCCGATAAGCAGCCGGACACGCTCGTTGCCGAGGCGGGTCTGATTGAGCGGAATGCGGATCTGTTCGGGTGCGGGAAAGGGCCGTCCCAGGACGTCGTTCCGACGCCGCCGGCGCGATGAACCACCACCACGGTGTCGGCGGGGTGGACCACGAGCACGGCGCGGGCGGGATGGAACGCGAGCACGACGCCGGTCCAATGGAGCACGACCACGGGATGCACGTGGCGCCGGTCCTCGCGCACGGCGACCCGGGGCCCGCCGTGCGCGGCCGGCTCGAACCGCCGCTCCACGCCGTCTACTTGGCCGATAGGCGTGGCCGCGTTGCGCTCACGCGGATCCGGAACCCCAGCCCGCACGGCAGCTTCGGCTACGTCGCCCGCTTCGTGCGTGTGGGCGCGGAGCCGGGCCGGCAGTTCGTACCGGGTACCCTCGCGATTGGGATCGCCGCTCGCTATCGCGACGTCGTCGCCGCGAGGACGCTGCGCGTCTTCCGATGGGTTGACACCGAAAAGGGCTGGGCGCTTGTCGTGCGGTCCGGCATTGGGCAGACGGGGGACTACGTGTGGGCGCACCTCACCGAGCCGGGCCGTTATGCGGTCGTCGGCGTCAACCGCGATCCGCTGATCGCGCGCACGCTCGTCGTCCTCGCCGCGTTGGACGACATGCTCGCCCTCGACGCGCACGCCTCCGGCGGCCGGTCTTCGCTCGCCGAAGGGGTCTGCCGGCTCATGCTCTGCAATCCCGAACTACGGGAGCGCCTGGTCGATTCCGAATTTTCGCGTGCGCTGATCGAGGGCAATTCCAGGCTCGGGCTGTCGGACGCACCGCGTTCCGGAAACGGAGCGTTGCCGAAACCGCTGTCAGGAGACCCGTGCAAGCTCTGCGGGTTCGTCGTCGTCGGCGGGGCCCTCGGCGCTGGCGCGCACGCCCTGCGCCCGCAAGGTGTCACCACGGTTAGGCGACCCCCGGAACTTGAGATCGTCGACACGTGGAAGAAGCCGCGAGTGTTCGGCCACTGGCGCGTCGTGCCGAATCCGCCGGCGGCGGAGAACGTCGTACTCGCGATGCACGCCGCGCTCGTGCACACGGGGAAGGTCCTGTACTTCGGGGGGTCGGAGAACGTGCGGGCTCAGCATGACGCCAAGCTGTTCAACAACACGCGCCTGTGGGATCCGAAGACCGAGAGCAGCGAAGCGATCGGGTCGCCGGCCGACCACGACCTCTTCTGCTGCGGGCATGCCTTCCTTGCCGATGGGCGGCTGCTGGCGGCGGGAGGGTCGGACGGCTTCCCAGAGCCCACCGGCAAGCACCCCATGCACTCGATCGGTACGCGCAAGTCGAGCATCTTCGATCCCAGCACTGAGACGTGGCTAGCCACCGGCCCACTGAACTTCGAGCGGGGGCAGAGCACAGGGGGCGGCGCCTGGTACCCGACCCTCGTGACCCTCCCCAACGGGCGAGTGCTGCGGCTGACCGGCCACCCCGGGCTGGACGACTCAAGGCACAACAACACGATGCTCGAAACGTTTGATCCGGCCACGAAGGCGTGGACCGACGTGGGTAAGCAGGCGGACCTGCCCGCCGTGCAGACGATCGCCAACCCGGGGCCGTACTACCCACGTGTCCACCTCCTTCCCGACGGTCAGCTCTTCTTCGCGACGCCGCTCAGGATGCTTGCCGAGGGGCCGCCGGCGATGCACGAGAGCCGCCGCTGGAACCCCGCAACCAAGCAGTGGAAGAACGTCGGCTCCGGCCCCGGCGACGACGCCTACATCTCGGGCGCCGAGACGTCGGTGCTCCTCCCGCTCCTGCCCGAGAACGACTATCACCCGCGGGTCCTCCTCTGCAACGGACCTGAGCCGAAGATCATCGACCTCGGGCACAAGCCTGCCCCGAAGCTGAGGTTCGGCCCGCCGCTCGTGTCGGAGCCGACGGGATGGGTGTCGACGACCCCGAGGGAGCTCGAGGACAGCCCGCCAAGGTTCTTCGCGACAGCGGTGCTCCTGCCTGACGCGAGCGTGCTGCTCGTCGGCGGTGGAAAGAGCTCCGAAAGGAGCGTCGAGGGCGACGCCGTCTACACGGCCGAGCGGTTCGAGCCGCCTGACGACAGCAAGGGAACCAGCGGGAGCTGGTCAGCGCTCGCGATCGCAGCCGTCCCCCGCCTCTACCACTCGGTCGCGCTGCTCCTGCCCGACGGTAGGGTCTGGACGGCCGGATCCGACTACACCGACCTTGCGGTGAAGGAGGGCGAGACTCCGAAGGTCAACCACGAAGGGAGAATCGAGCTTTACTCGCCGCCGTACCTCTACTGGGGCCCACGGCCGACGATCTCATCTGCACCGCCTGCGGCGACGGTCTCAACCGACTTCGACATCGGCACGCCGCAGGCGAATGACATTGCGACGGTCGCCCTGCTCCGCTCCGGCTCCGCGACGCACGCCTTCAATCCGGACCAGCGCTACGTCGGGCTTGCGATCAAGAGCAGGACGGCGAACAAGCTGACGGTCGCCTCGCCGCCGAACCTCAAGATCGCTCCCCCCGGCTACTACCTGCTCTTCGTTCTAAACGAGGACGGCGTACCCTCTATCGCTAAGTTCGTGCGACTCCAGTAGACGCGCGCGTCAGCCGGCGCGGAACCAGCCTGATCGCAACGAATACGCATCGACCCGATGTAACGCGGGCCGCGAGGCGCGCCAACCCGTTCGTCGACGAGTACGCTCATTCCGAATAATCAGAGGTGCAACGTGACGACGTCGCTCGCTGAAGCGATCTGGGCTAGCCGGGCCGGATGAAGCTGCTCCGCACACTCCGCAGCTGGCTCCGCCTCCTCCTCGCGTGGCTGCCTTGGCTTGGGCTCGCACCACGCTGGGTAAAGCTCAATCCGATGGGCACCGCGCCGCCGCCGCGCTGGCAACACACGGCCGTCTACGACGCCACGTCGAACCGCCTCGTCGTGTTCGGAGGTAAGACCACTCCCGACATGAACTTCAATGACCTCTGGGTTCTCGTTCACGCGAGCGGCCTCGGCGGCACGCCGGCCTGGGTCGCGCTGAACCCGACAGGCACGCCGCCGTCACAGCGCCATATGCACAGTGCAGTGTTCGACCCGGCGTCAAATCGGATGATCGTCTTCGGCGGCCACTCCGACTCGGGCCCGTTCCTCAACGACGTCTGGGTGCTCGAACACGCGAGCGGGCTCGGCGGGACTCCCGCATGGCTGAAGCTCGTGCCGAAGGGATCCATGCCCGACGCGCGCGAGTGGCACAGCGCGGTGTACGACTCTAAACAGAACCTGATGCTCGTGTTCGGAGGAAAGCTGCTCGGCGGGAAGTCGCTCAACGATGTCTGGGCCCTTCGCAACGCCAATGGCCTCGGCGGCATCCCATCGTGGTCGAAGCTGACGCCGAGCGGGACGCCCCCAGCGCCGCGCGTCGGCCACTCCGCCGTCTACGACGCCGCGGGTGACTGGATGCTCCTGTTCGGAGGCTCAGGGGACGGCTTCACGTCCTTTCTGAGTGATGTCTGGGTCCTACGGAATGCGAGCTGGCTCGGCGGAACGCCAGAGTGGGTCGAGCTCACACCCGCAGGATCGACTGCGCCGGCGCTTCGGGAGGATCACGCCGCCACGTACTCCGCCGCCAGCGGCCGGATGACCGTGTTCGCGGGCTGGGCCGCTCCTGACGTCTACTTCAACGACGTGTGGGTGCTCGAGCATGCGAGCGGCGTCGGCGGGGCGCCAGCTTGGGGCAAGGTAAGCGCCGCTGGAGCGGCGCCGCCTGCCCGAGAGCTGCACCGGGCGGCGCAGGACCCTTCGTCGAACCGGATGGTCGTCTTCGGCGGCGCGGGTAGCAAGGGATCGTTCTTCAGCGACGTCTGGGTCTTGCTGAACGCGACCGGCGACTGAGCCGTCACAGCGGCGACGCGTAGGGTGACAGAAACGCGGAGTGGACGCCTGAACGGACCCGTTTGGAGCGGAATCGAGTTTGCGCAGCCTCGGCGTGGCCTTTGCGCAAGTCTGGGCGTCAGACCGGATCTACTGAGTTGCGGAGCGAGGCTGTGCGGCCGACCGCAAATTCAGGACGCGTAGGAGTCGGGGAGAGGACGACTCCCGATTCTGGCTCCGCATTTCCTACGGAGCCACATGAGCGCTTCCGCCGGAAGAGGGTTGGCCTGGTGCGAAGCGAGAGCGCCGAGGACGTGGTCGTCGTCGTCCTGGGCGCACGCCGCCCGAGACGGGCAGGCGGACGACCTGCCGGATGTGGACGTAACGACGGGCTCTCCGTTCTGACCTCGTTCCGGCTTCGAGTAGCGGCCTCCCCTCCACTTCGGGTTTAATCCACGGAGGCCCATGCCTGCCGTCGATGTGGGCCGAGGAAGGAGGGGCGTCATGCCCAATCGGCCGCGCCCGACCGGTGTTCGCAGCTCCCGGTCCCGGCCAAGACCTCCAATCCTCGAGGCTGAATCCGGTTTGCGGCTAGCCCTCGCCCCTTTCGGCCCGGGACCGGAGCGGATTCGCCGACTGGAGGAGGAGCTGCTCGAGCATCCGGCGATCCGCGAGGAACTCGGCCGTGCCAGATGGAGGCTGCTAACCACGGAGCTGCTTGAAAACGAGGCGGTGGACAAGCGCAAGGTCCCGCCGCCGAGCGATCGGTTCCAGGCCACCATCTACGACTACACGAACAATCGCACGCTCACCGTGACCGGCGGCCTTCGGGCCCGCCGGCGCCTCAGCATCGAGGAGTCCGGGGCGCAGCCCTGGCCGACCTACGAGGAGTTCAGCGAGGCGGTGCGGATCCTCCGGCGCGAGCGAGAGTTCGGTCCCCTCCTGCGAGAGCGGCGGCTGCGCCCCTACCCGCCGATGCCGCCGCTCGCCGCCGCGCAAGGGCCGGACGGACGCTTCGAGCGGACGATCGCGGTCGGCCTTCTCCCTGCCGACCGCGGCGTCCGGCATGAGATCGTCGGTGTGAACATGACCCACCGGACGGTGGTGCGGTTTGAGGACCGCGCTCCGGAGGGGGCTCAGGCCCACAACCCGATCTGCGGTCTGCCGAAAGCGGGCCAGCCCTACCTGAGCGCGACGCCCGGACAAGCCTGGGTCACGATCAGCCAGGGCGGTACCGTCTTGTGGCGCTTCCTGGCCGTCCGCCCAGCAGCGTCGTCTGGGACGAACGGCTCCGGCGTCGAGCTCCGGTTCGTCGACTACCGTGGCAAGCGGCTCCTGTACCGAGCGCACGTCCCGATCCTCAACGTCAAGTACGACCAGGGCCCGTGCGGGCCCTATCGCGACCGGCAGGACCGGGAAGGAATGTTCCAGGCGAGCGGCTGGACCCCGATCCCCGGATTCCGCCTTTGTTCGGCGCCCGCCACAACCATCCTCGACTCCGGGTCGGACAACGGGAACTTCCAGGGGGTTGCGATCTACATCCAGGGGCACGAGGTGGTCCTCGTCTCGGAGATGGAAGCTGGCTGGTATCGCTACATCAGCCAGTGGCGCCTTTCGACCGATGGGACGATCCGCGCTCGCTTCGGCTTCTCCGCGGTCGAGAGTTCCTGCGTCTGCAACGTCCACAACCACCACGTCTACTGGCGCTTCGACTTCGACGTCCGCACGCCCGGCAGAAACCGGGTCCGCGAGTTCAACGACCCTTGCCTTCCCGCCTTCTGTCCCTCGAAGTGGCACGACAAGGTCTACGAGATCTCGCGCTCACGGGACCCCGCCCGAAAGCGCAAGTGGCGGATCGACAACACGGCGACGGGTGACGCCTACGATCTCGCTCCGGGCCCGAACGACGGAGTGGCCACTTCCTTCCCGGACTGGCCGTTTCCGAGAGGAGACGTATGGATCCTACGATACCGCTGGAGTGAAATCGACGACGGCTCGGTCGCCTGGGGGCCGCCGTACGAGGCCGGCTTGAACAGCTGGGTCAACGGCGAGCCCGTCCTGAACCAAGACGTCGTGATCTGGTACGCCGCGCACTTCCGCCACGACCTCGGTGCCGAGCCTCCCGGGACGTTCGGCGAGTGGGTGGGGCCGGATCTGGTGCCGGTGAGCTGGTAGTTGGCACGCGCGGGCGCGTAATACGAGCGCCCGGTCGATTCCGCCTCCCGCGGGTCGTGTAGGTGCCAAAGACTCGGTTCCCGGGCACCCATACCCTGTCGGCGGCTTATCTCAGCAGCTCTTCCTCATTTCTCCATCAGATGAGAGAGAGTGGGACTGGCCCAGAAGTAGAGCGCACGCCTGGTCGTGCGCACATGGAGACCACTGATCAGCCTGGCGCCACGCTCGACGCGTGTGTTTCCGCTCAGGCCCGGCCGGCATAGGCGAGTCCGGCATACTCGGGACGCAAGCCGAGCGCGCAAGCGGCGCCCCACGGTTTCTGCGGCTCGACCCGTCGCTCTCTGTTGGAAGTGCGACAGCCGGCGAGAGATGGCTGCCGCTCCTACGCGGCGATCATTCGTCGTCGGCTGGAAGGCGTCTCGTTGCTTCGATGACGAGCTGGGGATCATCCCCTCGCACTCGGCGGATGCGCCCGCTCTCGGTGTCCTCGAGCTCGACCAGCGGAGGCGTGACGCTCATCGGCGTGATGCAGACGACGACATAGAGGCGCCCTCGGTAGCTGACGATTGTTCCGATCTCGAACACAGTCCAAACACGCGCCCAACGCGTGCGCAAGTAAGGAATCGGCCGCTTCACCTGGGGATCGATCCCTAGTTCTGAGGCTTGCCCCACAGTGGGAGCGTGTAGCAGTTTCGCCAAGATGCGACAGCTACGCACCGAGGCGACAGCCTCGCATGCGACGCCGCCCGGGAGGAACGCGCGCCCGGTGTCGGCCGTCACCGTGGTGCGACCGCAGTTCGCGCCGCTCCGGGGTGGCTCGAGCCCGGGTGAGCGGGTATCGGAGGCCGAGGTGGTTCGAAGCCTGGATGGACAGCGGCCGGACGCTCCGAACGGGAGGAGCTGTCGTACGCGGAAACGAAGCGACGCGAGCCCGGCTTCCGCGAGGACCCGCTCGCCTTGGTCACTCGAGGAGGTGCAGACGTTGTGCTCGAGCTGCTCCGGAGCGAAGGACGGCGGCCGTCGGCGGCACGAACTCCGCACTCCGGACGGCCGTGTTTTTTTAGCGGGAGAGCACAGGACCAACCCCTGCCCGCCTTCTCCCCCGGTCCGCGAAATTGGCCTCGCTTTTTCTTGAGTTTCGAGGCACTGTCATGACCGATGTCACTCCGAGGACGACCCCGAGCCGCCACGCCTGCGCAGGTCGAGCAGTTTCGCTTGTTGGCCGCCGAGGCGGTGAGCGAGCGGAAGATCGCCGAGATCGTCTTCGGCGATGCCCGCTACCGAGGCCGCGTCGAGCGCCTTGTCCACGGCTCGAACTCATCGTCTGCACGCCCGCTTCCGGGCGAGCACGCCCCTGAGGACAAAGGCATCCGGGCGGACGAGCACGAGCTGCCTTCGATCCGCGAGCTGCTCGACCGCCATCGGCAGCGACTCGCAGAGGCAGGCGAGCTGCCCTCGCTGAAGGAACTCCAGCTGCTGCTAAAGCTCGAACAGCAGGTCGAGACCCAAGAAGCCCTCGAGCGCTTGAACGCGCTGACGCGCGCGGTCAGCTAGCTCGTAGTTACCTGCGGCCGACGACGAGTTTGACGCGTCCGCCGCGGCGCAGCATCGTCCTCGCCCGCGGGCTCTGGGCGAGGACGCGGCCTACCCGCCTGGACCGCGCCAGGCGAACGCGGCCAACACGGCAGTGGGCGCGGCGAATCCTCGAGCGCGCCGCGGCTAGCCGCATCCCGACCACCCTCGGCACGCGACATCTCGGTGACAAGGGAGGCGGAGGTGGAGGCGGAGGTGGAGGTGGAGGTGGAGGTGGTGGCGGCGGCGGGGGCGGCGGAGGCGGAGCCGGCGGGGGTGGCGGAGGAGGCGGTGGCGGAGGCGGAGGTGATGGCGGCGGGGGCGGCGGGGGTGGTGGAGGCGGGGGAGGCTGAGGCGGCGGTGGCGGCGGTGGCGGAGGTGGCGGAGGTGGTGGCGGAGGCGGGGGAGGAGGAGGCGGCGGCGCTCCGTAGTGGTTGCGGTGCTGCGCGTCGCCACCGAACTGCCCCCACTCGATGCCCCCGTACGTCGCACCGTGCAGGTCGTACGCCCACACCTTGTCGTACTGCCCCTGCTGGCCGGCCCAGGCGCTTCCCACCACCACAAGCTCGTTACGGCTATCTCGGTCGATATCCGCGATGGCAGGCACGCCACCCGGGCCGATCATGAGCGCCTTCGGGAAGTGCGGGTGCAGTAGGCCGTTACGGTTGTAGAGCCGCACGTCGCCGTTCGTAGACGAGCCCGAAACGTGCGTCGTGATCGCGATGTCCGGCAGGTTGTCGCCGTCCACGTCGCCGATCACGGGAGCCGAGTAGCCCTGCCCGCTGCCGAACTGAGGCCACCCCGGGAAGGTGGTGCCGTCCCCCTTCCATACGTCGAGAGCACCCTCGGTCTGCACGACGATCTCGGGCACTCCGTCTCCGTCCAGGTCGCCGAGGGCGGGAGCGGTGCCGTAGGAAGCGTCGCTCGGCGCGGTCATGGTGCGCTCGAGGGTGCCGTTGGCGGCGAGCACTTTGACCCTGGTGGTGTAGTCCTCTAAATCGTATGCGACCACCACGATCTCTTGAGCGCCGTCGCCGTCTACGTCTCCTATCGCGGCGAACGTGTCCGGGTAGCCAGTGTCCACGCTTACCAGCACGGGAAAACCGGCGACCGATGTGCCATCGTGGTGGTACGCGCACAGGTAGACGCCCGGAGTACCGGAGCCGGAAGCCGTCACGATCTCCAGGTCGCCGTCGCCGTCAAGGTCGGCGATAGCAGGCGTATGCACCTCCTGCCCCCCGTCGCACCAGGCAGGCCAGCCGGGGAGAACCGAGCCGTTCGCCCTGTAGGCATGCAGCCGCCAGTCCTCCTCTTCGATGAATACCTCGTCAAGGCCATCGCCGTCCACGTCAGCCAGGGCCGGCGGGGTGGCTACGTAGTTGGCGTTGTTGCGCGGCCAGCCGGGCAGGGTCGAACCAGCCCCGTTGTAGGCGTCCAGGAGGGTCCCAAAGTACCCGGAGAAGACCTCGAAGCCGGGAAAGGAGGTAGAGAGCTGGCCCAATGCCGGGTAGCCGGCGCCCGCGATGCCCACCGGCCAGCCCGGCTCCGGTGAACCGTCCGAGTTCCACGCGTAGAGCGGACCCGGGGCAAGCGCGGTCACCAGAATCTCCAGAGTGGGATCGTCGTCAATGTTGCCGACGAGGGCGTGGATGGCCGGCCCCCCGTGGAAGCCGCCTGCTCTCTCGTAGGTCCTTACGGGGAAGCCAGGCTCAAGATCGGGGTCGCGTGGCGGTGGCGGCGGGGGCGGCGGTGGAGGCGGCGGCGGTCGAGGCGGGTTGGCTGCTGAAGCGTCTTCTCCAATCGCCGTCTGATAGTGCAGCGAACTGACGATCGGGGGAGGCCGCTTCGCGATGCGCGACGAGTCAGACCCGAGAACGGCGGAAGCGTCTCCGGCACCGACTGCGCCTGCTGCCGTAAGCGTGGCGAGTAGAGCGACCCAAGCTCTCACGGCGACTCCCCTACTGGATGCGCTGAGTCTACCGCCCCGACGGATAAGGTCTATGACCCGCAGGACGACCGGTTTACGAACCACCGCCTGCCTCGTAGCGTCCCGGCCTGCGCTTTTTGCAGCGCTCGGCCGGGTCGCTAGGCCGGCGGGGGCAGGCGGATCTCGTGATGCCTGAGAGCTTGACTTAGCGATGCTCACGGACCTCGTAATCGCGCCGGGGGGCGGGGCGTACCTCGGCTACTTTCAGAGGCGTGAAGCTCGCGGAGGAAGTTGTGGCCTGGCTCTTCGCGCTGTGCTCGCAGGAGCTGTCTTCGTCGCAATCGGAGTAGCGGTGCGAGAGCCGATCCGCGAGTGGCGCCAGGGTCACCATAAAGGACGCCCTCTGGATCGCCCTCGCAGTCGGTTGCGGGTTGTTTTTCCTCTTCGCCCTATCGCAGATCATTCCCTTGACTGCCAATTCGCCAATCGAGAAATCCTTCCGCGTAAAGCTGGACTCGCCAGGATCTGTGACAGCCGCAGCCGGCCACATTGACGGTCGGGGTACAGCCGTGGTGAATCTCCGCGTCCACCCCGGGCGCAGACCCGCACGCGATAAGTCCAGTTTTGGACGTTTCCGCGGAGGGCGCCGTGAGCCCGACCGAGGGGTGCATGGGCCTGTGGCGCATGTGCCCTCGCACCCCGCGCGCAGACACGAACGGCGCCCCCCAAAGGGGCGCCGCCCGCGTGGCCATTTGACAGACCGAAGCCGCGAAGGCACCCAACTGGGTGCCGGACGCCAGCGACTCCCGGTCGCGCCGAGTCTACGCTCTTCCTTCTAGCGGGCCCGGCCGGTACGGGCTACGAGGCGCTGTGCCCCCGGGCCTTGAGGAGCTCGCGGCCAGCGACGATCAGGACGACCGCCGCCAGGACGACGGCAGCCATCTGGCCCTGCCCGTACGGGCCGCCGTTGAAGGAGAACCCTCCGGCAGCAGACCGGACAACGACGAAAGCGGCCCAGACGACGGCGACGGCGGCGACGATGGTGCGTCTACGCATCGAGGCCGCCCGCATAGGCGGCCTTCTTCCTCGGGATGACGGCCGCGACGATGATGGCGAGGATGCCGAGGAACAATCCCAGGAAGGCGAAGAGCGCGAAGCTGTACCCCTTGCGCTCGGCGATCCAGCCGCTGCCAACAGCGAAGCCAACCATCAGCGCGAAGGGAAGACGATGGGAAGGACAGTTTCCATGAGAACGCTCCGTTCGATTGCGGCTGCCACCTCCGCTATCGGTTCTGGGGTAGAAGCGCCCTGTCCCCCACAAGGGGGCCAGGACGCTTAGAGCGTCAGACCTGCGGTCGCACGTTTCGGAGCTGTGTTCCGCTCGCCGTGTAAGCCATAGAGTTTGGGGCGGTGTCCCCGTCCGAGAAGGCCACGCGCGAGAGGGAGCGCCGCGATGCCTGAGCCTTCGCCTCCGAAGAGCTGGATGCTGCTCGCCGGCGTGTGTTGCGCAGTGGTTTTGACCGCCGCGCTCCTGCTCTTCGATTGGAACAGCTCACCCGAGAGCGAGAGTTTCGTCAAGAACGTCCCGTTCCTGATTTGGGCCGTTCTCCTCTGCAGCCAGACCGCGCTCTGGACGCTGCTCGCCATCCCCCTCTGGAGGTCTCTCCGCGGCCTGGTCGCCGACTATCGCTTCGACAGGGGCATCGCGGCGCGGCTCGCGATCTCAGTCGCCGTTGTCGCCTTTCTTGTCGCTGTCTTCGTAGGGTTCTCAGTTCCGGTCGTTCCCGACTACCCCTTCGCCCACCACCGCGCCAAGATCCTCACGCTCACAGCCGGCGGATTCCTCGTCGCCCTCGTCGCGATGATCGGAATCTGGCTCGTCGAGGCTGCTTCGACGCAGCTTCTGCTTGCGCCCCGCGAGCGGCAGCTTCCGGAGTACTTGCGCCTGCGCGCGGATCTTCGCCGCTTCCTCGGGGCGGCGGCGGCCATCATCGGCGCGGCAACGCTCAGTACCGGCGGGCTTCGCAGCGCGATCCTCTCGAACGTGAAGGGCGTGGAGTTCCCGGCCGAGTACGTCCTCTACTACGGGGCCTACTTCTCGGTCGTGCTCCTGCTCGCCTACGCCCCGGCATATCTCGCCTTCCGCGACGTCGGCCGCCATTTGCTCGAGTCGCTCCTTCCTATCCCCAGCGACGCTCCAGACTCGTGGGCCGACTGGTACGCAGACCGGAAGGCGCTCGAAGGGCTGCTTGAGCTCGACGTGGCGACCAGCAAGGCCCTTCAAAGCGGACTTGCGATCGCGACCCCCTTCGTCGGCAGCGCAATCGGAGTGCTGCTCGGAACGCGCGGCTGAACCGCAGCGTTGATCGGTGGTGGCGAGGTCTGGTCGCCGCCAGCGGAGAGGCGGCCGGCCGCTCCTGCATTGCCTCAAGCGCGGACTGACCCCGGGCGAGGCCGCTGAACATCCATCCAGCCTGAATGAATCGAGTACGCCGTTGATCCAGCGGCGCTGAGAAGAACCACGACATCGCGTACGTAGACTCGCGCTGATGCCCGATCGCATCACGTTTGCGCTCGTTGGTGATCCAGCCAACCCCGGGGCCCACATCGACGATGCCGAGTGGGAGCGCTTGTGGTCGCAGCGCCTCACGGTTGAGCTTGAGGTCGACGAGCGCGAGACATTGGGCTCCCTCGTGGCTCGGGCGCTACCAGCGTTCGGCGTCGTGGGTCTCCCTCAGCGGATGGATCCCGCGACGTTCGTCGATTTGGGCCTCTACGAGGAAGAGGAGGCAGGAGCAAAGGTCTGGCACCTCGCCCTTCTCGACGAAGGCGGAAGGGCGACCTGGACCAGTCACGATCTTCGCCTCATCCCCTACTCGGAGCTTGTCCGATCGGCTGAGGTCGACGCCGTTACCGGAGACCCACGCCGCCTCTACCTGATCCTGCGCGAGCCAACCGGGAACGGCTTGGGGATCGATTGGCCGACAATCCTGCACGCTTGGGAGCTCATCGACGAAGTCGTCGGCCGAGTCGGCGCCTATGGAGGGGCAGCGGCCACTATCGTCGCGGCCGGCCACTACCTTCGCGCACGCCTTGCCCGCGGCCGCGAGGCCGTCGACCGAAACGTTCACCGCTGGTCGCAGCGAGGAGCTTGGCCATACACGCTCTTTCGCTTCCTCGATCGGCCTCGGTGGTCGGCCTCCAGGCTCGCCGAACTCCTCGGCTGCTCGGACGAAGATGCAGAGGCCGTGCTAGCGCTGTTCGGCTTCGCCTACAGCGAGGAGGAAGACGTCTGGCGCCGGCGCGGAGACGACGCTGGGCGCATCCTGAGCCAAGCGTTCGAGGAGGCCGCTGAAGCGGACATCGAACTCTCCGACCATAAGAGGCAGGTATTCGAGGAGAGGATCGATCAGCTGGTGCGGAGCGGCGTCCGCCCGCCGGAACGTGAGTATCCGGCCGAGGACTTCCCCTCGTGGGAGGAGATCGAGCGTTGGCAGCGCATCCGCGGTACGTTGCTCACCGGCGGCATCGCCACGGGCGCGTTTGTGGCTGGTCTCATCTTCGGACGCCGTCGCGATCATTACGCCTAGCGGCAGACCGCCGAACTCTCGACTCGGGGTACGTACGTCCGTGGCGATCTCGCCCGCCCACCCCGGGCGCGGCCCGCGCGCCCTTTTCCCAGCGCCGGGAAAACCCAGAGCGAGGTCTGCTTGCGAGCACTCCGGCGGCTACGGTCGAGGGGTACATACACCCGTGGGCGACTCGCCTCCGCACCCCCCGGGCGCAGGCCCGCGCGGAGTTCTGGCGGGACCGCCGAAACTCGGAAAGGCCGCTTTGCAGGTGTTTCCTGCGTGAGATCAGCGCGAAAATGCGAGCACGCCGCCCAGACGCGCCAGTTCTGCGCAGGGTCGATATCCCCCGGTCTCGCGACGAGGCGATGCGCACGCCTACGAACCCGGCTCTGCGGTCGCGCGCCGGCTGCGGCGGTGGCGGGCGACGCGAGCGCGGCCCGAGCCGTGCGCGGCGCAGTAGCGCCGCCGCCCGTGCGCGAGACGCGAGATCGTCCCTTCACAGTCCGGCTCGGCGCAGATGCGCTGCTCCCGCCCGCGCCGCTGCCTCATCCGGTAGGCGATCGCGGAGTTCGTCAGGTCCTTGCCGAAGAGCTCGATCCGGGCCTGCTTGATCGCGGCGTGCACCTCGACCGGCGAGACCCACGGCTCGGCGAGATCGGCGGCGCTGAGCGGCTCCTCCAGGGGCTCGCCGGCGAGCGCCGCGGCTGAGCGCTCGCGCGCGTCTTCCGCGAACGAGCGTGCGTAGCTAACGCCGTCGGCCGATCGCCTCGAGAGCGCCCGCAGCTCCGGGTCGCCGGACTTGAGCTCGAGCGCCCAGGAGTGTCGGCGTCGACGTTTTGTCACTCGAGACCTTTACAGAATCCTTACAGGAATAGTAACGAAAACTTGAACTCACGCTCGCCCCGGCTCCGATAGGCGCTGTCGCCATCGAGCAAAGGAGCGAGTGATGTCGAGACCGAGCAAGCACCAAACGACCGCCGCCGTCCGCCGGCGCACCCACGAGCTCTCGCCGCACCGCGAGGCGGAGCTGATCCCGGTCATGCCCGAAAAGGAGTACGAGGCCTTCCGACTCGATGTCGCCGCTCGTGGCATCCAGGTCCCGATCGAGATCACCGCCGGAGACGTCGTTCTCGACGGACGGCAGCGCCTGCGCGCCGCACGCGAACTCGGCCTGGAGACCGTTCCGGTCCGGGTCGTCGAGGTCGAGGACGAGCTCGACTACATGTTCCGGGCGGCGATCTTGCGCCGCCAGCTGACGGCCTCACAGCGCGCGGCGCTCGTCGTCGAGCGCGACGAATACCGCGAGCTGCAGGCGGGCGCACGCGAACGGCAACGGGCGAACCTCGCGCAGGCGACCGAGGGGGCGACGTCGCCACCTCGGGGGAAGACACGCGAGCTCGGCGCCCGCCTGGCGAGCGCCGGGGGTCGCACCGTGCAGGACGTTGTGACCGTCCGGAAGCACGACCCCGAGCTCTTCGAGCGGATCAAGCACGGACGGGTCTCGGCCCCGGTCGCCGCCCGCCAGGTCCGACGCAGGCTGCGGGACGCCAAGCTGCCGCCAGCGCCGCCGCTGCCGGAGGGACCCTTCGAGCTCATCTACGCCGATCCGCCCTGGCAGCTCGGCCATCCCGACAGCCCGCACGCACCTGAGAACCACTACCCGACGATCGAGCTCGACTCGATCAAGGCAATCGAAGTCCCGGCGGCGGAGGATGCGGTCCTCTTCCTGTGGGCGGTCAGCTCACAGCTCGAAGGGGCGCTGCAGGTGATCAGGGCCTGGGGCTTCGAGTGCAAGACGACGCTCTGCTGGGTCAAGCCCTGGATCGGACCGGGCGTCTGGGTGCGGAACCGCCACGAGCTGCTCCTCCTCGCCCGCCGCGGGGACCACCCGCCGCCCGACCCGGAGGATCGCGTCGACTCGGTGCTCGAAGCGCCACGCGGCCGACACTCCGAGAAGCCGGAGCGGGTCTACGAGCTTCTCGAGCGCATGTATCCGCAGGCGAGCAAGCTCGAGCTCTTCGCGCGCTCGCGACGGCCGGGCTGGAGCGCTTGGGGGAACGAGGTGTCGCCGTGAGCGAGCGCCTGCTGACCGCCAAAGAAGTCGCCGAGCTTCTCGCCGTACCCGAGTCGTGGGTGCGGGAGGCAACGCGCGCGGGCCGTCTCCCCTACCTCGCGCTCGGACGCTACCGCCGCTACGAGCGAGGGGCGATCGAGGCCTGGCTCGCCGACCAGCGCGGCGACCCGAGTCGCGGCCTCCCGGTGCGGCAGATCGAGGACTTGCGCTGAGCGTGGAAACGAGCTTGTGATGGACGGGATGGGAACCGAACGAGCCGGCAAATGGGGCCGCGTCTGGCGCTACGAAGGCAAGCGCGGAGTCGTCTGGCGGATCCGCTACCGCGACGCGAGCGGCCGGCGTGTGCTCGAGACGCTCGGCCGTGAGCCGGAGTGGAACCGAAAGCGGGCGGAGAGCGAGCTCCGGAGGCGCCTCGTCGACGTCGAGCGGGAGGGCTACCGAAAGCCGGAGCGGCTCAGCTTTGCCGAGTTTTCCGAGCGCTGGTTGACCGAGCACCTGCCCGGGCGAGGCCTCAAGTTGACGACGACGGAGGGCTACCGGCAGACGCTGAGGAACCACCTGCTTCCCTTCTTCGGCCACCGCGATCTTCGCGAACTCGAGATCCGGCCAGAGCTTGTCGATCGCTACATCGCCGAGAAGATGCAGGCAGGCCTCGCGCCGAAGACGGTCACGAACCACCTGCTGGTGCTGCAAGTGATGCTCAAGTGCGCTCTGCGCTGGCGGCTCATTCACCGGAACCCAGTCTCTGATGCCGAGCGGCCGCGGGTCGAGCAGGCCGAGATGCAGGTACTGAGCGAGGTGCAGATCGCTCGGCTCTGGACGGCCTACGGCGAGCTTGAGCAGAATGCGCCCGAGCGGGAGCAGCTGTGGTGGCGTCTCGCCCGCTCGCTCACCTTCTTCGCCCTCGGCACGGCGATGCGCCGAGGCGAGCTGCTCGCCCTACGCTGGCGCGACGTCCAGCTTCTCGCGGGTCTCGTCAGCGTGCGCGAGGCGCTCGTCAAGGGCCGCTTCACGACGCCCAAGTCGCGCTCGTCGCGGCGGTTGATCGAACTCGGTCCGCGCACAGGCGAGCTTCTTGGGAAGCACTGGAGGCAGAGCGCCTTCCAGGCCGAGGAAGATCTTGTCTTCTGCCATCCGCACAAGGGAACGCCGCTTGACCCGGGCCGCCTCGCGCGCGTGTACCTGAAGCGAGCGCTCGAGCAGGCAGGTATCGAGGGGCGGTTTCGTCCCTTCCACGACCTGAGGCACACAGCGCTCACGCACGAGGCCGCGGCTGGAAACCCGATGGCGTACGTGCAGCTGAAAGCGGGCCACTCGCAGAGCGCAATCACCGAGCGCTACATCCACGCCGCCCAGGTCCTGTTTCCGGGCGCAGCCGCTCGCGGTGAGGGCCGCATCTTTGCTGCAGCAGACCTCTCAAGCTGATTCACGGCGCCGATGTACAGAGGGCCAAGCTTCGTCCTACGATGCCGGCTCCACTACGCGCGTCATCTCGGCTTTCGCTCCCAGTTGGCGAACCGCACGCAGGAGGTCGTTGGCCAAGGCGTAGTCGTCGCCGAGCACCCCGATGCGCTCGAATCCTCCTTCGCTTCGCAGCACCTCCGCGCGCGGTGCAAGCGTCTCCTCGACGCTGGACAGATCGAGGGTGGGCGCGTCGCGGATCAGGATCAGCCGACGTCCCATGAGTTCACCCGCGGCTCCAGCATCTGCTGCACGGCGCACCTGCGCGACTAGCCGCCGCCCCTTCGCGGTTGCTCTGACACCGTCGGCCGTGGGCTTGATCAGTTTCTCGCGTGTGAGGGAATCGATTACTCGCTGGGCGTTGTGCTCGAGACGCCGAAGCTCAGTCAGCCGCTGTGCACTCAGTCCGCCACTCAGAGCCGCCTCTCTCAGCACCAGGTAGGGCTGCTTGCTCCGCACGATCGGTCGAAGCGCCTGGATCAGATCGAGTTCTACCGCGACGTCGTCCGGGGTCGAGCCTACGCTCATATATGAGATTTATTATCTCACTTCTGAGAACACACATTGCCCAGGCGACGACACCTGTCTTCACTCCCAGAGCTTCCGCCAGCAGCGCCGCGACTACCGCTAGGTCGGCGCCCGGGCGAACGGCGCGAGCCGTTGCACATCGACGTCATCCCCGACGCGTTTGTCGCGGCAACAGCCGCGCATGGGCTCTCGGTTGCCTGCAGCGTCGAGATCACGCTCGAGCTCGAGCTGGTGCGCCGCGACCTCGCGGCTCTGCGCCGGGAGCTCGGACTCGAGCGACTGCTCAAGCAGGCAGAGAGTGAACGGTTCGGCGGCGCGGTCGCCGCGCCGCTCGCCCACTACTTGCGGCAGCTGTGGAGGACGCGGCCCCGCTCGCTCGACCCACTCGAGCTCGAAGAGCCGATCGATGTGCCGCTTCGATTCTTCCCGCGCGTGTTGAGCGTGGATACGACGGAGGCACTTATCCCCGAGCGCCTAGAGCAGGCACTCGTTCTGGAACGGGCCGCCGTCAGCGCAGGCCGGACGATGACCGAGTACGCCCTCGTTCACGCCGCGGCGCTCTAGTCGGTGCCAGTGCGGGCGGCTAGCTCGGGTGGCAAGGTCGCCAACATCGCCGCGTAGAAAGGCGTTGCGGGGTCGTTGATCACCCGGCTCGACTCGCTCGCCACAGCAACCATTCGACGAAACTGGGCGCCTGTCTGCGCGGGCGCTCCGGCAGACGAACGCAGCGCTTGCTCCCGATGCCATGAGAAGCCGTGCAGCTTCTTCTCGCGGTTATTTCGAGGCGGCGTCTCCGGGTCGTGATGGCCACAGCCGCTACACGGGTACCGATGCGCGGCCAAGAGACCCTTCCGGGCTCGCGTGCCGCGCAGCTGGAAGTTCCGCAGCAGGACCTGGTTGTAGGAGACGAAGGCGAAGCCCTCGCTCGCATCAGCATCACGGGCGCGATAGGTCACCGGCGGGAAGCTAACGAACTCGGGTGCCCCCGTGCCGACGCAGTAGCCGGCGATTCCTCCGGCGAGGAGGCCAAGACCGAATCCTCCCAGGCGGTCAGTAACAACGGGCCGCTCCGACCGCTCTTGGAGCGGGTAGGCGAAGTCGCGCACGGACTCGAGCGTGACCGCGTTGGAGCTGCTGTTTACGCCGGGGACCTGCAACCAATAGCCGTAGAGGCCGTCCGAGCGGTCAAGCAGTTCGTCAAAGAGCCTTTGCACGAAGCGCTTCTCCCGGAGCAAGCGCGCATGGATGGTGACGCCGGCGAGAAGCTGGCGGGGCATCGCGAACTGGGCTTCGTCAGAGGCTGGGTGGGCTAAGAACTCGAATCACAATGACGGTCGGAGCCTCCTGAAGCAGACGAGGCAGCAGGCGAGCGCGAGGAACGCTTCGTGGATCTCGTGGCGGCGGTCGTAGCGGACGAGCAGCCGCTTGAAGTGGTGGAGCCAGGCGAAGGTGCGTTCGACGACCCAGCGGGCGCGACCGAGCCCGGAGCCGTGTTCGGTTTGGCGGCGGGCGATCTCCGGTGTGATCCGGCGCCGCCGCAGCTCGCGCCGGTAGGTGTCGTGGTCGTAGCCGCGGTCAGCGGTGACGCGCACAGGCCGCTTCCGCGGCCGGCCGACCCGCCCGCGCACCGGCGGGATCCGCTCGACGAGCGGGATCAGCTGAGTGACGTCGTTGCGGTTACCGCCCGTGACCGTCCACGCGAGCGGGATCCCAGTGGCGTCGACCAAGAGGTGCTGCTTGGAACCGTTTCTGGCTCTATCAACCGGGCTCGGGCCCGTCTCGGAGCCCCCTTTTTCGCTTGCACATGGCTGGAATCCGCGACCGCCCGCGACCACTCGAGCTCACCGGCGGCCCGCAACTCGGCAAGCAGCAGCGCGTGCAGCCGCTCCCAGACGCCCGCCCGCTGCCACTCATCCAAACGGCGGTAGCAGGTCGAGCCTCCGCCGAAGCCGAGCTCGAGCGGCAGATGTCGCCAGGCGATCCCCGTGTGCAGCACGAACAAGATCCCCTGCAGCGCCTGCCGATCAGGCAACCGCTTCCGGCCCGGATAGCGGAAGCGGCGCTCCACCTTCGGCAACAGCGGCTCGATCCGCTCCCACAGCCCGTCCGACACGATCCACGGCGCAACAGCCATCGGCACCCCTCCCAGCTTGACGACAGATGCCGACGGCGTTCGTCGTCAGGGAACGGGTCCCTTCATTTCGGTTCGAGTTCTAAGCGTTCTTCCTCGAACTCCGCGATCGATCCGTCCAGCAGCGCGAGATTGTTCGCCAGCAGGCGCGGGGAAGGCTCGTCGTACATGAGCGAGCCCGAGATGAGCGCCGTGCCGAGAGCGCTGATCGCAAGCTGGAGGAGCGATGCGCTCGCCTCGCGTGCCTGGCGACGACTCAGGGAGACGTTGCGAATATCGATATCGCCGAGCGCTTCGACGAGGAGGGCGCGCTGCACCTGGAGCTTTGCCCGGTACCTCTCAGCGCGCGTGTCGATGAAATCATCAGCTAGCTGTAGGAGCTCGAGTTGGGGATGGAGCGCCCACCCAAGGCCAAGAGTGTTCCTGACCCATTCGCGAAGCGCGCGGGAGAAGTGTGCGTCGTGTAACGAACTGGCGGCCATCATGAGCTCTGGAGACAAGAGCTCGACGCCCGAGAGGAGGTCTCGGTCGTTGAGCGCAAACCAGGGCACAAACTGACGGCGCTCGATGCTTGGAGCGCGCGTTAATGGTGCCTCGCCAAGGATCAGAGACACGACCTGGATTGTGGCGACGGGATCGGATGGTGGGTGTCAGGCCTTCCCCCATTCGGGTTACCAAGGTGAAGCTTTTTTCGGTGCGCTGTCGATACTTCGGTCACATGGGCATGCCAGTCCCGGACCCCCTCGTTGCGGCGGCGAGCACTCTTTTCTTTGTGCTCGTTGCGCTGCAAATAGCTCTTCGACGAGTCGAGGAGATTCTGCTAAGCGGACTCCGCCTCAAGCGGATCGCTAAGGCACTGCGGGATTGTCCAACGGACAGACGCAGTGGCGTTGAACGCAGGGTGGCGCAGATTCCCTTTGGCGGCCAGGATCGTCGCTCCCACCGCGATCGGCGCTCAGTCACGGCAGCCGCGTAAGTTCTAGAGGACTGGGTCATGCGCAACCGCTCTTTGCGGCCATGTCAGCCCGTTGCATCGCCCAAACGAGCGCGAGGGGGATCGGCTGGAGTTCAGGCGTAGGGCGGCACGCGGGAGGTCGGGCGGATAGGGCGCCGAGTTAGCGGGCGTAATACGATCGCCCCGCCAAACGCGCGCGGGCTTGACAGGAGACCAGCTTGAGATCGTCGCATGCACGCGCAACTTAAATCTGGCCGTTCGCCACATTCGTCACGATACGGAGGGCGTTGGCTAGGAGGGTCTAGCGGAACGGCTAGCGAAACGGCGTAGGGTTCCGCCGTGGATCGTAAAGGGCGGGTGGTGTTCAAGTACGAGGACGAAGAACCGGACGGAACGCCGGTCGGGCCGGTCTGGATCGACTATTTCGGCACGGATCAGACAAAGCCC
>WNFU01001107.1_pt1 | contig 69350 bp, 69 predicted proteins | sample 5400121 | NCBI WGS metagenome assembly WNFU01 (sample SAMN13153360, study PRJNA577476) | soil metagenome | isolation source: 100 cm soil or saprolite under grassland replicate 1 | place: USA:California | collected 2016-06-15
TGCTCGTGGGCGTCGTCGCTCGGCCCTCCGGCGGCGCTGGAAGGCCCGTGTCCTACGTCGTCAAGCCCACCGACACGCTCTGGTCGATCGCCGCAGCTCACTACGCGGGTGACCCGCGCGAGGGCATCTGGGAGCTCCAGCGCCGCAACCACCTGCACGGCACGACCCTCGTGGCCGGACAGCACCTCGTCTTGCCTTGACGAGCGCGGTTCGGGTCGTCGTATGGCGCAGGGTCGTCGCGTCGAGCGGCGGTGACTAATCCAAGCCGAATGGGAGCGAGAATAGGACTGTCAGGACGAGCACGATGACGGCGACGATGAGGCCGCCTATGAACGCGGCGCGACGAGGCACAGACGCGAACGGAAGGCAAAGAACCGCTCCGACAACGGCAGCTATGACTGCGTAAGCCCCGACGTAGATGTACGCGACAAGCGCTGCAAGGAGCACCGGCGACCATGCAATCGAGAATCGCTCGGCCATTGCGATCGATCTCGATGCGCGTGGCGGCATCCCCGGACCTCGCGACCCTATCGCGCACCCGGCGATCGCGCCCACCGTAGCCATCGGCGTGGTGTCTGACACCCGGACGTGGCTTCCGCGGCGTTGTCTCCTTCTTACTACTGGAGCTCCGCGAGCGGAAGGCCGGCCGTGTAGACCTTCTCGCCGCGGAAGAGCCGGCGCTCGGGGTCCCAGGGGAAGAAGATGACGACCTTCCACGAGAGGCGCTCGCCTGACGGTGGGAAGCCCAGCCAGTCGGCCTCGTGGGTTCCGGTCACGTCCGCCTCCTCGCAGACGCCCTGCGGGCCGATGACGATGTCGGTGAGGTCGAAGTGGATGTCGGGAAAGGCCGACAGCAGCTCGCCGTAGAACCGCGCTGCCCCCTCATGGCCTTCCCAGCGGTGTCCCGTCTGGACGAGCTCGTAGACGCAGTCCTCCGTCAGCGTCGAGATGAGGCCCGGGAGATCGCGCTCGTCCTCGGCGATCGAGTGGCGCTTCCAAAGCTCGCGGATCGCGTCGTGCTCGTCCGGTGCGATCTCCCGCCGAATGAGCTCGCGAACGTCCCCGGTCATGCGTTCTCCCAGAAGGTCCGCAGCCGGTCGTTGAAGAGCCTCCCGAGTTGCTGTGGGCTGTGCGCCGCCGGGAACATCGCGCTCTCCGCGGCGAGCCGCTGCTTGAGGACGTCGCAGACAGCGTGAAACGCCGCACCGGCCCGCGCGCGGGCGGCATCGGGAGCGGGGCACCAATCGCCCCTCACGACGAGGACGCGTATGCCGGCGCCGGCGAGAACGTCGAGTGGAAGCTCCGCCTCCCACGGCGGGCGCTCGCTCATGGACGAGCGCGCCGCCTCGAGGCTGAGTCCTTCCAGCTGCATGGGCTCGGCCGGAAAGCCGAAGGCGCGCAGAAAGTGTGCGCGGTATTCGCTTGGATCTGAGGTTCCCGCACCGGCCTCGTCGATGAGCCGAATGAGCTCCTCGACCGCGGGATTGCCACGCGCCAGGGCGAGGGCGGGCGGCTCGATCACCGTCAGGGTTCGGACGGCGTCGGGACGCCGAGAGGCGGCCAGCAGCGACACGACCCCTCCGTATGAATGCCCGACGAGATGGGCTCCGTCTCCGAGGAGCTCCGCAACGTCGTCGGCATCGCGCTCGAAGTCGACGCGGCCGTTCGCGGGACTCTTTCCAAACCCGCTGCGATCCACGAGCAGCAGACGGTACGTGTCGGAGAGCGGTCGCTGTTCCTGCCACGTCGCCTCGCCCCAGCCGAAGCTTCCGTGCACGAACACGGCCGGCTCGCCTTCTCCCCAGACTGTGACGTTCAGCCCGATCGCGTTTCGCACGCGGCGAGCCTACCGCCAGGCTCGCCGTCTCGCGAAGGGCCGAAACCTAGAATCGGGCCATGGATCTCGACGTCGTCTTTCTCGGCACGGCCGGCTCGATGCCGACGGCCCAGCGCGCTCCCGCAGCGCTGCTCGTCCGCCGGGGTGGGGAACGGCTCCTCTTCGACTGTGCCGAAGGGACGCAGAGGCAGCTGCTGCGCTCCTCGGTTGGGCTCGTCGAGCTGCCCGAGGTCTTCGTCACCCATTTTCACGCCGACCACGTGCTCGGCTTGCCGGGAATGTTCAAGACGTTCTCCCTGCGTGGACGCGAGCTGCCGCTGGACGTCTACGGACCCCGCGGCCTCGTCGAGCTGCTCGGCTCGCTCAGGCGGGTGGTCGGGAAGCTGACGTATGAGGTGCGTCTCGTCGAGCTCGAGCCGGGCGACGTGCTCGAGCGCGACGGGTACCGGCTGGCCACGTTCGGCGTCTCTCACGGCGTGCGCTCGCTGGGCTGGTCGCTGATCGAAGCGACGCGGCCCGGCCGGTTCGACGTCGAAGGCGCGGACGCCCTCGGGATTCCGAACGGGCCCGAGCGCGGCCTGCTGCAACGCGGCGAGCCGGTGACCCTCGCGGACGGACGGACGGTGACGTCGGAGCAGGTCCTCGGCCCGCCGCGTGCCGGGAGGAAGATCGTCGTCACGGGCGATACCGCGCCGTCGGAGGAGATCGTCGAGGCCGCCTGGGGCGCCGACGTGCTCGTCACGGAGGCGACCTTCTCGGAGGAAGAGCGGGAGCGCGCGGAGGAGACGCGGCACCAGACCGCCGCGCAGGCGGCGGAGACCGCGCGCCGCTCGAACGTCGGCCTGCTCGCCCTGACCCATCTGTCGAACCGCTACTTCGGCCCGGAGATCGCCAGGGAGGCGCGCGAGATCTTTCCGGAGACGGTCGTGCCGCGTGACTTCGATCTGATCGAGGTGCCGTTCGCGGAGCGCGGGACCCCGCAGCTGATCAAGGGAGGCGCTCTCCACCGGCCCGAGCCCGAGCCCGAGCCCGTATCATCGGCGCCGCAATGACGGAACTCGTCCGAGTCGCGGTCGCCGGCGACGTCACGGAGGCGGAGGAGATCCAGGAGATCCTGCGGTCCGCCGGCATCGAGGCGGAGCTCGGCGACGGCGAGGACGACTCGGTGACGGTTTCCGTCCCCGAATCGTCGGTGGAGCAAGCCCAGGACGCGATCGAGGCGATGACCGAACCGGACGAGATCGTCGGGGAACCGTAGGAGCAAGTTCGGAGTGAGCATGGGCATGGGGATCTTCCGTGGCCGTCCGACCGCGATCACCTCGCGGCCGGAGCCAGCACTTTCTCCGCAGTAGCAAGCTTGCAGCGGAGCTGGTTCGCGCTGCCGGAGTCCGGCGCGACGACCTCGTCCTCGATCTCGGCGCAGGAACGGGTGTCCTGACGTCGGCACTGGCGCGCGCGGGCGCGCGTGTCGTGGCGGTGGAGATCGACCCGGAGCTCGCGAATGGACTGCGGCGGAGGCTGCCGGCGGTCGAAGTACGCGTCGCGGATGCACTGCGCATTCCGCTCCCGCGTGAGCCCTTCAAGGTCGTCGCCAACTTGCCGTTCGACGGCGCCACCTCGATCCTCCGCCGGTTGCTCGATCCCCTCGTTGCGCTTACGTCCGCGGACGTCATCGTGCAGTGGGAGCTCGCCTGCAAGCGGTCGCGGGTCTGGCCGAGCACCCAGCTGGGGACGTACTGGGGTGCCTGGTTCGAACTCTCCGTGGTACGTCGGCTCCCACGCTGCGTGTTTGCGCCTCCGGCGACCGTCGATGCCGGACTCCTCCGAGTCCTCCGCCGTGTCGAGCCGCTTGTGCCGCCGGCCGAGCGGCGGGCATACAACGCATTTGTTGTGCGCGGCTACCGCGAGGGGGTGCGGGCCGTCGTGCCTCGGCGGCGGCTGAGGCAGCTCGCGACGGAGCTCGGCTTCGAGCGGCATGCGCTGGCGCGCGATCTCGACGCGTGTCAGTGGGCGGAGCTCTACGGGCGCCGCCCACCGGCGTAGGCTTCGGACGTGGGGGTCGCAGCGATCTTGGCTTCCGCGCTCGCTGTCTCGGCGCCGGCCGGAGAGCGCGCGTTCGCGCTCCTTGCCGACAACCGCCTCCTACAACTCGAGCTGCCAGGCGGAAAGGTGATCGCGCGACGGGTGCTCGGTCCGAAGCTGCGCGAGCGTGTCAGTCCGGGCCGGATGCTCGCGCTCGGAGGAAGCCGCGTGTACGCGCTGGTACGGACGACTGCCGGGACCGACTCAATTGCGGTCGTGGACGCGAGAGGCACGCGCCTGCGCGCCCGTTACCCGCTCGAGCCGGACGTCCGCTACCGGGGCATTCTTCTCGTGCAAGACCGCCTCTACGCCTTCGGCGGGCGCTACGGCCGGATCGTCGTGACCGATCCCACGGAGGTGCGAGAGCAAGATGCGCTCGTCACGACGCTGGACGTCGGCTCTGGCCGCGTACTCGGAACGACCACGGTCCGACCTGCCGACGGCCGCGCCTGGTGGATCCTGTCGGGTGCGGCGACGCCGGACGGCTCCCGGATCGCGCTCAGCTATCACGGCTTCAACACGACCGGGGCCGACTGGCTCGAGGTTACGCCCGACGGCCTGCGTCGCTGTTCGGTGCCGTCGCCGTTTCCGAGCTCCGGGTGCATCGGTTTGCACGGAATGATCGAGCCGTACGGCAAGGGCTGGATCGGGGCGACCGGCGAGGAGTTCCTGCTCGAATTCGACGAGTCGGGCCGGGAACTGCGCCAACTTCATTCGGGGCTCCGCAACGAGCACCTGATGAACTTCGCGTTCACGGCGAACGGGAAGGGACTGCTCGTGCTCGGTTCGTGCTCCTACAGCCGGGGCGGGCTCCGCCGCGTGTCGCTCGTGACGGGAACCTCCACGCTCGTGCGTCGCGGCTTCTGCGGAGAGGGTTTGGCAGTCGGCCACTCCGCGCTCGTCGTCATCCGCAACGAAAGCGTGGTCGCAGTCTCTACGAGCCCTGCCGTCCTCGAGTTCCGCAGGCCCGATACGGCGCGCCTGCTCGCGGCCAGGGACGTATCCGCCAGCGTCCTCGACGTCGCCGTCCGATCGAAGCGTTAGAGTCCTCCGCGACCGAACCCCTTTAACCCGGTCCAGTGAGGCCGGAAAGGAGTCGAATGAAGCTGCCTGCCCGCATACCCGCGACCTTGCCTGCCGAATGAGCACGGTGGAGGTCCCGGCAGGAACCGTCCTCCTCGACGACGAAGCGCTTCGCCGGACGCTCTCGCGGATGGCGCACGAGATCATCGAGGCGAATCCCGATCTCTCGCGCGTTGCGCTGGTCGGGATCCAGACGCGCGGAGTTCCACTCGCCCATCGCCTTCGCCGCCTCGTCGAGGAACGCGCCGGCGACGCGCCGGCACTCGGCGCCGTGGACATCACGTTCTACCGCGACGACGTCCAGGTGCGCGGGGGCGACGCTCCGCGCCATCCGCAACCGGTCGTCCGCTCGACCGCGCTCGACTTCCCGCTCGAGGGGAAGACCGTCATCCTCGTCGACGACGTCCTTTATACGGGACGAACGATCCGCGCTGCGATCGAGGCCCTCTTCGACTACGGCCGCCCGGAACGGATCCAGCTGGCCGTCCTCGTCGACAGGGGCCATCGCGAGCTGCCCATCCGTCCCGACTACGTCGGCAAGAACCTTCCGACCTCCCGTGACGAGCGCATCCAGGTGCAGCTCGTGGAAGTGGACGAGGTCGACAGCGTCCTGCTCGTTCAAGCGCCGGAGGAGAGGAGTGCCCACGATGGCTGAGATCCGCGTGATGCGCGAAGACCTGCGTCCACCCGCGCCGCCGCCGAAGCGGCACTTCATCTCAATCAAGGACGTCACCCGGGACGACGTCGAGCGGCTGCTCGCGACGGCGCGCACCTTCGAGCGCAGCCTCGAGCGCGAGGTGAAGAAGCTGCCGACGCTCAAGGGCCGGCTGGTGATCAACGTCTTCTACGAGTCCTCGACCCGGACCTCGTCGAGCTTCGAGCTTGCGGCGAAGCGTCTCTCCGCGGACACGATGTCGATCAAGTCCACGGGCTCGTCCGTGGACAAGGGCGAGTCGCTCAAGGACACGGCGATCACGCTGGGCGCCTACGACCCCGACGTGATCGTGCTTCGCCACCCGCAGATCGGCGCTCCTCATCTTGTCGCGCGTGTAACCGACGCGCACGTCGTGAATGCGGGTGACGGAAAGCACCAGCATCCGACCCAGGCGCTGCTCGACCTCTACACGATGCGGGAGGCGCTCGGGCGGTTGGAGGGCCTGCACGTCGCGATCGTCGGCGACGTGCTCCACTCTCGGGTGGCGCGATCGCTGATCCAGGCCCTGGCACTCATGGGAGCGCAGGTCACGCTCATCGGCCCCCCGGCCCTCCTGCCGCGCGGGATCGAGACGATGGGCTGCGACGCGACGACGGACATCGGTGCCGTCGCCGCCGCGGACGTCGTCTACGTGCTGCGCATGCAGCGCGAGCGGATGCAGGAGGGAGCCAACTACGTTCCGTCGCTGCGGGAGTACACGGCGCGCTGGGGGATCACCCCGGAGCGGCTGCGCCCCGGTCAGAAGGTCATGCATCCCGGGCCGATGAACCGCGGCGTCGAGATCGATCCGCTCGTCGCCGACCACGCCGACGCGCTGATCGAGACGCAGGTGCGTGCCGGGCTCGTCACACGGATGGCGGTCCTCTACGACCTCCTCACGAGCGGGCCGGTCGAGGTCAAGACCGAGGCCGTGCTGGAGGTCGCATGATGCTGTTCGCGAAGGACGCTCCGAGGGAGAACATCGTCGTCCGCGGCGCGCGCGTGCTCGATTCGCTCGAGGGAGTCGACGCGACGCTGGACATTCGCGTCGACGACGGGATCATCGCGGCGCTCGGCACCGATCTCGAGACAAACGCGCATCACGTGATCGAAGCGGGCGGCCTCCTGGTCGCACCCGCGTTCGTCGATCCTCACGTGCACCTGCGGACGCCCGGACGCGAGGACGAGGAGACGGTCGCCTCCGGTACGGCTGCGGCGGCTGCGGGAGGTTACTGCGCGATCCTCGCGATGCCGAATACCGACCCCGTCGTCGACTCGGCTGCGACGCTGGGGTCGCTCGTCGAGGCAGCACACGCGGACGCGCAGATCCCGGTGGGTTTCCTGGCGTCGATCACCAAGGGCCAGGCCGGCGCCGAGCTGACCGAGATGGGTGAGCTCGCCGATGCGGGCGCCGCCGGATTCACGGACGACGGCGTCCCCGTCGCGTCGGCCGGGTTGATGCGGCGCGCGTTGCAGTACAGCGCCGTGACAGGCCGCCGCCTCGCGCTCCACTGCGAGGAGCCGACGCTGTCCCGGGGCGGCCAGATGCACGAGGGCGATGTCTCGGCCGAGCTCGGCTTCACCGGCTACCCGTCCGTGGCGGAGAGCCTCATGGTCGAACGGGACCTTTCGCTCGCCGCCTACGAGCGGCAGCCCTTGCACCTCCTGCATCTCTCGGCGTGGGAATCCGTTCAGGCGCTCCGCCGCGCGCGCGCGGAAGGCGTGGCCGCGACGGCCGAGGTGACGCCGCACCATCTCTGCCTCACGGACGAGGCAGTGCGCTCGCTCGATCCGAATCGCAAGATGAACCCGCCGCTTCGTTCCGCGTCGGACCGCACCGCGCTGATCGAGGCCCTCAAGGACGGGACGATCACGGCGATCGCGACAGACCACGCCCCGCACGCACGCCACGAGAAGGAGGAGCCCTTCGAGGCGGCGCCGTTCGGCGTCACCGGGCTCGAGACCGCCTTCGCTGCGCTCTACACGCAGCTCGTCGAGCCCGGCCTCGTCCCGCTCGCGACGGTGCTGGAGCGCATGTCCGCAGGTCCGGCGCGCGCGTACGGCCTCGAGGAGCCGCGGATCAGGGTCGGTGCGCCCGCGAACCTCGTCCTGCTCGATCTCAAGGCGAGCTACCGGATCGCGGAGGAGACGTTCCGCTCCCGCTCGGTCAACTCCTGGCTGCTCGGCGAGACCGTCAAGGGCAAGGTGCGGGCCACGATCGCTGCGGGCAGGCTGGTGTACGCCGCGTGACGGGCTTCGTCGCGCTCGAGGACGGCACCGTCTTCCGGGGACAGTCCGTCGCCGCCGAGGGTTTTGCGGTCGGCGAGGCGGTCTTCACGACCGCGATGACCGGCTACCAGGAGATCGTCACGGATCCGAGCTTCGCGGAGCAGCTCGTCTGCTTCACGGCGCCGATGATCGGCAACTACGGCGTTGCGGAGGGCCGCTCGGAATCGGCGCGGCCTCATGCCCGCGCGGTACTCATGCGCGAGGCGCGCGGCCCGGCGTGGACGGACTGGCTCCACGAACGCGGCATCGTCGCGCTGACCGCGATCGACACGCGGTCGCTCGTGTTGAAGCTGCGCGAGTCGGGAGCCCTGCGCGGCGTCGTGGCGGCCGGAGACGGGTCGGTCGAGCAGGCGATCTCGGTCGCGCGGGCGCAGCCGCCGATGAGCGGCCGCGCGCTGGCCACCGAGGTCTCGACCCGGCAACCGTTCGTGTACTCGGACGCGGGCCGCGCGCGAGTCGCGGTCGTCGATTACGGCTGCAAGCGCTCGATCCTGCGCCGCCTCGCCGGCGCAGGCGCCGCCGTGACGGTCTTCCCGCACGATGCGACCGCGGACGAGCTCGTCCGTTTCGACGGCGTGCTGCTCTCGAACGGGCCGGGCGATCCCGAGCCGCTCGTAGACGAGATCGCCGCCGTCCGTGAGCTGCTCGGCCGCGTGCCGATCCTCGGCATCTGCCTCGGGCACCAGCTGCTCGCGCTCGCGGCAGGACACGAGACCTTCAAGCTTCCCTTCGGGCACCGCGGCGCCAATCACCCCGTGCTCGAGCGCGCGACCGGCCGCGTGCTCGTGACGAGCCAGAACCACGGGTTCGCCGTCGCGGCGTCAGAGGCCCGGGAGGCGACGCACGTGTCGCTCTACGACGGCACCGTGGAGGGCCTCGACTTTCCGCTCGAACACGCGCGGTCGGTGCAGTTCCATCCGGAGGCGGGTCCGGGCCCGCACGACGCGTGGCCGCTCCTCGAGCGCTGGGTGGAGGAGGTGGCCTATGCCGAGGCGGCCTGACCTCGAGTCGATCTGTCTGATCGGCTCCGGCCCGATCGTGATCGGGCAGGCGTGCGAGTTCGACTACGCAGGCTGCCAGGCGTTGAAGGTGCTCCGCGAGGACGGCTTTCGCACGATCGTCGTGAATTCGAACCCGGCGACGATCATGACCGACCCAGGCTTCGCCGACCGCACCTACCTCGAGCCGCTCGACCTCGACGGCGTCGCCGACGTCCTCGCGCGCGAACGTCCCGACGCGTTGCTTCCGACCATGGGCGGCCAGACCGCGCTCAACCTCGCGCAGGAGCTGGCACTGCACGGAGTGCTCGAGGAGCTCGACGTGGAGCTGATCGGCGCGCCGCTCGACGTGATCCGGCGTGCCGAAGACCGCGAGCTCTTCCGTGCGGCGGTCCGCAGCGTGGGGCTGAAGGTTCCGAACTCCAAGATCGTCACCGACATCGCAGAGCTCGCGGGTCTGGGGACTCCGGCCGTGGTCAGGCCGGCGTTCACGCTCGGCGGCCACGGCGGTGGCTTCGTCGAGACCCTTCCTCAGCTCCACCGTCAGGTCGAGCTCGGCATCGCCGAGAGCCCGATCGGCCAGGTGCTCGTCGAGGAATCGGTCCGAGGCTGGGACGAGTTCGAGCTCGAGGTCGTGCGCGACCGCAAGGACAACGTCGTGATCGTCTGCTCGATCGAGAACATCGACCCGATGGGCGTGCATACGGGGGACTCGGTCACGGTCGCACCGCAGATGACGCTCTCCGACCAGGCCTACCAGGAGCTCCGAGACGCAGCGATCGCGGTCATCCGAGCCGTCGGCGTCGAGTGCGGCGGCTCGAACATCCAGTTCGCCCGCGAGCGCGAAACCGGGGAGCTGCGCGTGATCGAGATGAACCCACGCGTTTCGCGTTCCTCTGCGCTGGCGTCCAAGGCGACCGGCTATCCGATCGCAAAGGTCGCCGCGAAGCTGGCGGTCGGCTACACGCTCGACGAGATCCCGAACGACCTGACCGGCACGACGCCTGCGAGCTTCGAGCCGACGCTCGACTATGTCGTGGTCAAGTTCCCGCGCTTCGCCTTCGAGAAGTTCCCCGGCGCCGACACGACCCTGGGGACGCAGATGAAGTCGGTGGGGGAGGCGATGGGCATCGGCCGGACCTTCGTCGAAGCCTTTCGCAAGGCGGAGCGGTCGCGCGAGCTCGACACCGAGGAGCGCTGGCCGCTGCCGGAGACGGCGCACCCCTGGTTCCACGCAGAGCTCGCCGAGAAGCGCGACGCGCTGTCTCTCGACGCCCTTGTGGCGGACGATTTCCTCCGGCTGAAGCGCGCGGGCCGGTCGGACGCGGACATCGCCACGACCTGCCAGACCTCCGAGGAAACGGTGCGTGCTCGCCGCCGGTCCTGGGGCGTCCAGTCCGTCTTCCGGCGCGTCGACTCCTGCGCCGGCGAAGTCGAAGCGGCGTCGACGTACTACTACTCGACGTGGGGCGAGCTGGACGAGGCCCCGCCGACGGCAGGCAAGCCGCGCGTCGTCATCCTCGGCTCCGGCCCGAACCGGATCGGCCAGGGGATCGAGTTCGACTACTGCTGCGTCCACGCGGCGCAGAGCTTCCGCGCGCTCGGCTACGAGGCCGTGATGGTCAACTGCAACCCGGAGACCGTCTCCACCGACTACGACACCTCTGACCGCCTCTACTTCGAGCCGCTCCGGCTCGAAGAGGTGCTCGCGGTGTGCGAGCGGGAGCGGCCCGAGGGTGTGGCGATTCAGTTCGGCGGCCAGACGCCGCTCAAGCTCGCACGCGGACTCGAGGCGGAGGGGTTCCGGATCATGGGGACCGCGTTCGACGCAGTCGACCTGGCCGAGGATCGCGAGCGGTTCGGCGCACTGCTCGACAGGCTCGACATCCGCTGTCCGGAGTGGGGGATCGCCAGGAGCACGGAGGAAGCACGGAACATCGCCGAACGGATCGGCTATCCCGTGCTGATCCGGCCTTCCTACGTCCTCGGGGGTCGTGCGATGCGTGTCTGCTACTCCGGGGACGACCTCGGCGTCGTCGATCGCCCGGTGCTGATCGATCGTTTCGTCGAGAGTGCGACCGAGATCGACGTCGATGCCGTCTCCGACGGCGAGCACACGTACGTGGGCGCAGTGATGCAGCACGTCGAGGAGGCCGGCGTGCATTCGGGCGACTCGGCGTGCGTGCTGCCGGCTCCTTCGTTGAGCGCAGCGGAGGACGCCGAGATTCGCTCGATCGTCCGAACGCTTGCACGTGCGCTCGGGGTCGTCGGGCTGCTGAACGTCCAACTGGCCGTCGTCGACGGGATGGTGTACGTCCTGGAAGCCAATCCACGCGCGTCGCGGACGGTGCCCTTCGCGTCGAAGGCGACGGGCGTCAATCTCGTGCAGGCCGCCTGCCGGGTCATGGCCGGTGCACGCCTCGCCGAGCTCGACCTGAGGGAGCAGCAGTCACTGGGACACGTGTCGGTGAAGGCAGCGGTGTTGCCGTTCGCGCGCTTCCCCGGCGCCGATCCGGTGCTCGGTCCCGAGATGCGCGCGACCGGCGAGGTGATGGCGAGCGCGGCGGATCTTCCGAGCGCATTCGCGAAGGCGGAACGCGCGGCGGGCCGGCCGCTGCCGATTTCAGGGACCGCGTTCCTCTCCGTGCGCGATCCGGACAAGCGGGCGGTGGTCGGCGTGGCCGCCGGACTCGCGGAGCTCGGCTTCAAGCTCCTCGCCACCTCCGGAACGGCCGTCACCCTCGCCGCCGCGGGGCTCGAGGTCGAGCGCGTGAGGAAGGTGACCGAGGAGGGCGCCGAGCCAACTGTTGTCGACCTCATCCGGCGCGGTCGCTGCAATCTCGTCGTGAACACACCGCAGGGATCCGGTGCACGCACGGACGGCTACCTGATCCGGGAGGCCGCGCTCGTCGCCCGCGTGCCGTGCATCACGACATTGTCCGGCGCGGCCGCGGCCGTCCACGCGATCGCCAATGCGCGGAGCGAGGAGTCCCTGTCGCTGCAGGAACGGATCGAGCGTGAGACGCGAGCGGCTTAGCGTCCTTGCCAACGAGGAGCTCGGCCCGTACACGCTGCTGCGCGTTCGGCGTGGCGGCCTCGACCCCGGCCGTCCCGGCCAGTTCTTCATGCTCGAGGCCCCGGGTCGCCTGTTGCCGAGGCCGATGAGCCTGTGCCTCGCCCCGCGCGGCGAGCTCGCCTTCTTGATCGACCCGATCGGTCCCGGGACGCGGGCGCTCTGTTCCCTCGAGTCCGACGACATGCTGAGCGTGCTCGGCCCACTCGGCAACGGCTTTCGCCTGGACGTGGAGCGGCCGCTGCTCGTCGGGGGCGGCATCGGGATCGCCCCGCTCCCGTATCTCTCCGAAGCCCTGGGGCGGCCCCCGGCGGTGCTGGGGTTTCGTTCCGCTTGGCATGCCGAGGCGGCCGAGCTCGTTCCGAACGCTCAGAGCTGCGTGGAGCCGACGCGCGTGACCGAACTGATCCCGTCCGGAATGGACGTGCTCGCCTGTGGCCCCGAGCCGATGCTCGAAGCGGTGCGCCGCATCGCCCCCGAGGCGCAGCTCGCGTGGGAGGCGCCGATGGCCTGCGGGTACGGAGCCTGTTACGGCTGCGCGGTCGAGATCGACGGCGAGCTGAAGCGTCTCTGCGTCGAAGGACCGGTTCTCTGTGCTGCTTAACGCCTCCGGCTGCCTCGACGCGCTGACCGCGCCCGACGTCGCGCGCAGTCTCGACGCGTTCGTGACCAAGACCGTGACGCCGCTCCCGCGGGACGGCAATACGCCGGTCCGCATCGCCGAGACCGACGTCGGGATGCTCAACTCGATCGGCCTCGCCAATCCCGGCATCGACCGCTTCGTCACCCGGAACCTGCCGCAACTCGAGAAGCTGGGTCTCCCCTTGTGGGTCTCGGTCGGCGGTTTCGAAACCGACGACTATGCCGAGATCTGCTTGCGCCTCGACGACCACGTCGCGGTGAGCGCGATCGAGCTCAACGTGTCGTGTCCGAACGTCGAGGCACCCGTGGAGAGCACGACGCAGATCGTCGCGGCCGCGCGCATCGCGACGCGCAAGCCGCTCTGGGCGAAGCTCTCGCCCGCCGTCCCGGACATCGCGGAGGTCGCACGCGCAGCCGAAGCCGCCGGCGCCGACGGACTCTCTCTGGTGAACACCCTCCGCGGCCTCAAATTGGACACCCGGACGCTTCGGCCGGCGCTGGGCCCGGGCCACGGGGGTCTTTCGGGGCCTGCGCTCAAGCCGATCGCCCTCGCGGCGGTGGCGGCATGCTACGCGGCCACCGGGATGCCGATCGTCGGCATGGGTGGGATCCAGACCGGCCTCGACGCGCTCGAGTTCATCGCCGCCGGTGCGCGGCACGTCGCGCTCGGAACCGTGCTCTTCGCCGACCCGGATGCACCCGCGCGCGTCCGTGCAGAGTTGCACGCGGCAACGGAGGAGCATGGCTGGAACTCCTCTGACGACGCATACGCAGTCGCGCACGCAGAGCCGTTGTCCGTTGGGACAACAGGTCGCGAAAGCTCGAACGAGTAAGCCTCAAAAGACCTGCTCAGAACGGCAAAAACTAGGAGCTTGACCGGTGGAGGTCGCTTGTTAGACTCCGGCGCTCATGGCGGCGTCGCCCAAGACCCAGGCCGAGGCACCGATTCGCTCACTCGACCAACGCATGGAAGCACTCAAACGGGCGAACGACATCCGCGTCCGTCGTGCGAGGTTGAAGAAGGATCTCAAGGACGGACGCGTCCAGATCGAACAGATCCTCAGCAACCCACCCGAGTATGTGTCGACCGCGAAGGTCTTCGACATGCTGATGGCGGTGCCGAAGTTCGGGCGGGTGAAGGCGGCGCGCTTCCTGAACATGTGCAGGATCAGCCAGTCGAAGACGGTGGGAGGCCTCTCCGACCGCCAGCGCTCTGAGCTGATTGGCCTCTTCAACAGGTAAGTCCCTGGTCGTCGTCGTCACCGGCACCTCGGGGGCCGGCAAGGGCACGCTGGAGAGGCTGCTGCTGGAGCGAATGCCCGAGCTGGAGCTGGCCGTCTCTGCCACGACGCGAGAGCAGCGGCCCGGCGAGAAGAATGGACGCGAGTACTGGTTCATCACGGAGGAGAAGTTCGAGCGCCTCGTCGAGGACGAGGAGTTCCTCGAGCACGTCGACCTCCCGTGGGGCGCCCGCTCGGGAACGCTCCGTTCCGAGATCGACCGCATCCATGCCCACGGGAAAGTGCCGCTGCTCGATCTCGAGACGGACGGCGCGCTACGCGTGCAGGAGACGATCCCGGCGGCCGTCACGATCTTCGTCGACGCGCCGACCTTCGAGGAGCTCGAGCGCCGGCTGCGGGAGCGTGCGACCGAGAGCTCGGGTGAGATCCAGGTCCGGCTCGACCTCGCGCGCAAGCAGCAACAGCAAAAGGACCGGTTCGACTACGCGATCGTCAACGACGACGTCGAGCGGGCCGCGAACGAGATGACCACCATCGTTCGTCGGGAGTTGCAAACCGCAGGTACCATGAGCCGCCCATGATCCATCCCCGCATCGATGAGCTCCTCGACAACGTCGACTCCCGCTACGCGCTGGTGATCGTCGCGGCCAAGAGGGCTCGCCAGATCAACGACTACCACCACCAGCTGGGGGAGGGCATCGGCTTCGAGCAGGCGCCGCCGCCTCTCGTCGAGTCGCGCTCGAAGAACTACTTGACCATGGCCCTCGAGGAAGTCTCCGAGGGCAAGCTGAAGTACAAGTACCCGAAGTAGTCGGGTACTTGTACTTGGGTACGCCCGCTTCGCGGGGAACGTGCGCGGGCCGAGCCCGCGCACTCTCACGGGGGCCCCGGTTGGCGGAAGGTCGCTTCCGCGCGGGCGGTGGCGCCTGCGGCGTCCCCGTCCGCGTCAGTTTGCCTCCGCCTAAGGCGGCTTCGCCCTGCCTTAGGCTCCGGCCTTGGGCTGACGGCAGGACGAAGGCTTAAGGCTAGAGCGGAAAAGGGCAGAATTCCGGCATGGCTCGCGTCCTCGTCGGCATCAGCGGTGGCATCGCCGCCTACAAGGCCTGCGAGCTCATCCGGCTGCTCGTCAAGGCCGGCCACGAGGTGATTCCACTCGTCACGCCTGGCGCGGAGCGGTTCGTGCGGGCCAAGACCTTCTTCGCCCTGGCACGGCGTTCGCCGTCGGATGACCTCTACGCACACCTGACCCTCGCCGACCTGCTCGTCGTCGCGCCGCTGACGGCCAACACGCTCGCCAAGCTCGCGCACGGGCTCGCGGACAATCTCGTCGCGGAGGCGGCGCTTGCGCACCGCGGCCCGGTCCTGCTCGCTCCGGCGATGAACCCACGCATGTGGGCGCATCCGGCGACCCAGGCGAACCTCGCGGCCGTGCGTGCCCGCGGGGCCGAGATCGTCGGCCCGGACGAGGGGGAGACGGCGGAAGGCGAGTGGGGCGCGGGACGGATGGCGGAGCCGGAGGAGATCCTCCGCCGCTGCCGGGAGCTGCTCGGTGAGAGCGATTCCCTCGCAGGCCGCCGTGTGCTGGTCACGGCCGGCGGGACCCGCGAGCCGCTGGATGCCGTTCGCTTCCTGGGCAATCGATCCTCGGGCCGGATGGGGGTCGCGCTTGCGGAGGAAGCGCGGAAGCGCGGCGCGGAGGTGACGCTGCTGGCGGCGCACCTCGCGGTCCAGGTGCCGCGCGGGATCGAGATCGTGGAGACGCCGACCGCGGAGTCGATGCTGGAGGCCGCGCTCGCCCGCGCAGACGCCGACGTCGTGCTCATGGCTGCCGCCGTCGCCGACTACCGGCCGGCGGACCCGCTCGAGGAGAAGCGCCCGAAGGACGAGGACGTCTGGCAGGTGACCCTGGAGCCGACGGCCGACGTTCTGCGCACGCTCTCAGAGCGCCGGACGAACGGCCAGGTGCTGGTCGGGTTCGCGGCCGAGTCCGGTGAGGAGGGCCTCTCGCGCGCGCGCGACAAACTGGAGCGCAAGCGCGTCGACCTCGTCGTCTACAACGACGTCTCGCGCGAAGGCGTCGGCTTCGATGCGACAGACAACGAGGTCGTGCTCGTGAGCTCGACGGGCGAGCGCCGCCTGCCCAAGGCTCCGAAAGACCAGATCGCCGCGGCGATCGTAGATACGGCGGAGGAGCTGTTACGTGAGCGAACCCCGTAGCGAACGAGTCGAGACCGCGGCCGCCGCCGAGACGATCCGGACGGTCGTCGACAACCTCGCCCGGGTCCTGCACGCCCCCGAGGAGACGCTTCGGCTCTGCGTCCTCTGTCTCGTCAGCGAGGGTCACCTGATCCTCGAGGACTTTCCGGGTGTCGGAAAGACGATGCTGGCGAAGGCGCTCGCGCGTTCGCTCGACGTCTCGTTCTCGCGCATGCAGTTCACGCCCGACCTGCTGCCGTCCGACGTCACGGGCGTGAACGTCTTCAACCAGCGCTCCAACGAATTCGAGTTCAAGCCGGGGCCGGTCTTCGCCAACCTTCTCCTCGTCGACGAGATCAACCGGGCCTCGCCGAAGACCCAATCTGCTCTGCTCGAGTGCATGCAGGAGCAGCAGGTCACGATCGACGGCGTCTCGTACGAGCTGGCGCGGCCGTTCATGGTGATGGCGACGCAGAACCCCATCGAGTACGAAGGGACGTACCCGCTGCCGGAGGCGCAGCTCGACCGCTTCACGATGCGGATCGCGATCGGCTACCCGCCGCTCTCCGAGGAGGCGAAGATGCTCACCGAGCAGACGGCCGATCCGCCCCTCGAGGGCCTCGAGCCGGTGGCGAATGCGGCCGACGCGGTCTCCCTGGCCGAGGAGGCGAAGGAGATCTACGTGGAGGAGAGCCTGAACCGGTACGTCGTCGCGCTCCTGCGGACGACTCGGGGCGACTCGCGTCTGTACCTCGGTGCAAGTCCGCGCGCAGGCATCTCGTTGCTCCGCGTCGCGAAGGCGCGCGCTCTGGCGGCAGCACGTAGCTTCCTCGAGCCGGACGACGTGAAGGCGGTGGCGATCGCAGTCCTCTCACATCGGTTGATCCTGGCGCCCGAGGCGCGGTCGAGCGGTCTCACCGGCGAAGAGATCGTCCGCGAGGCGCTCGAGAAGACTCCCGTCCCGGTCTAGTGATGCTGACCCGGCGCGGGCGCTTCGTTCTCGGGCTCGGCTTGGGCGTCTACCTCGTCGCCTGGGCGTTCGGCTCCAAGCCGCTCTATCCGGTCGCGACCGGCCTCCTGCTGGTCGCGGCGGTTGCGTGGGTGTGGATCCGCTTGGCGGAGCGGCCGTTTCGGGTTCGACGAGGATGGGGCGATCAGGAGCACCTCGAGGGGGACGACGTCCCCGTCGTCGTCGAGCTGAAGGCGACGGGACGCGTCCTGCCCGCTTCGGTGACCCTGGTCGAGCGTGTCGGGCGCTTCGGAGAGCAGCGCCAGCTCCTGCGGCGGAACGGGCGCCGGCTGACGGTGCGCTACGTGCTCCCGCATGTTCCTCGTGGGCGCTACGCCTTCGAGGACGTCCGCGTCGAGCTCGCTGATCCATTCGGGCTCGAGCGCGCAATCGTCCCGCTCCCGAGCCCGGGCGCCCTCCTCGTGTATCCGCGACTGGAACGACTCGGACGCCTCTTCTCGGAGTCGGGTGCGCGCTCGCATGACGGCCGACGCCTCCTGCTTCGGCGCGAGAGCGGCTTCGAGCTTCACCGTGTCCGCGAGTACGAGGAGGGCGAGTCGCTGCGCCGCGTGCACTGGCGCTCGACCGCGAGGCGGGGCCGGCTGATGGTGAAAGAGCTGGAGGATTCACCCCGCGACGAGATCGCGGTGCTCCTCGATGCGGATGCCACCGCGGTGGTCGGTGAGAGCTTCGACGTCCAGGTGCGTGCAGCGGGCTCGATCGTCGACGCCTACGTGCGGCGCGGAAGGCGAGCCGTGCTCGTCGTCAACTCCGAGCGGCGCGACGTCCAGCACGTGCACTCTCCGGCGGCGGACTGGCGGCGCGCGCTCGAGCTGCTCGCTGCGGTCGAGCCGAGCGGCCGAACGCCTGTCGCGCGCCTGCTGGCGCAGGAGGATGGTCCCGCCGCGCGTGCCCTCGAGCTCGCCCTCGTGACGGCCCGTCTCGAGCCGGGGCTGGTGGACCGCCTCGTCCAGCGCGCGCTCTCGCGTCGCAGGGTCTCGCTCGTCTACGTCGACGCGGCCAGCTTCAACGGCAGGGGGCGCAGGCCGGAACCGGAGCTGCTCCGGCTCCAGGCGACCGGCATTCCGGTCGCGGTCGTGCGGGCCGGGGACGATCTGAGGTCCTGCCTCGAGGGGCAGCCCGTCGTGGAGGCCGCACGTGCTTAGGACGCTCGCGCTCTCCGGGACCGCCGCGCTCGTGATCGCCGTGGATTGGCTCCGCTTCGAGGAGCCGCGCTCGGGCGGCGGCCGGCCGTTCGCGCTCGCGGCGCTGGCGATCGGGGCGGCGCTGCTTCGACCGCTCGCACTGCGCCTCGTCGGGCTCGCGTTGGCGGCACTGCTGGCCGCCTGGATTGCGTTCTCCGTCTCGCCCTTCGCCCTCTGGCCCGGCGACGGCGGATTCTTCGCTCCGCTCGGTTCGCGCTTCGCGCGCGGCTTCCTCGACTTCTACGAGTTCCGGCTGCCGATCGACCCGGAGCGCCAGGTCCGCATGCACCAGGTCATCCTGCTGGCGATCTTCGCGTTCGTGCTCGTCGTCGCCCTCGCCGTCGCCGCGCGGCGCGTATCGCTTGCGGTCGTGTTCTTCCTGATCGGCGCGGGATGGCCGGCGACCCTCCTCGCCGGTGGGAGCGAGATCGGCCGCGGCCTCGTCATCCTCGCCGTCACACTCGCGCTCCTCGCCGGACTGTTCGAGCGTCCGAGCCGCCTGGCACTGATCGCATCGGGTGCTGTGGTGATAGGCGCCCTGGCGCTCTCCAGCTCGCCGGCCGTCGCGAAGAGCGCGTTCCTCGGCTGGCAGCACTGGGACTTCTATACGCGTCCACATGCGCCGGTCAGCGTCCGGTACGTGTGGGACGCGAACTACGACGGCGTGCACTTCCCGAAGCAGGAGACGACCCTCCTGATGATTCGAGCGCCGCGCACGCCGCATTACTGGCGCGCAACGGTGCTCGACCGCTTCAACGGGACCCGCTGGACGGAGCACGTCTGGGCGGAGACGGCGCTCGAGAGACACGAGCTCACACCTCCAGGGGCCAACGACCCAAGGCAGTGGGTGCAGCAGGACGTCACCGTTCGCGCGCTCGACGACGACCATCTGATCGGAGCCAGCATTCCCGTCGCGCACAACGTGAGCCAGCCCGTGCTCGACGACGGTCAGGGAGTCGCGCGCGTGCTCGACGGCCTTCGCCGCGACCAGCGCTACACGATCTCGAGCTACGCGCCGCGCCCGACTCCGGAAGAGCTCGTCCGCGTGCCGCCGAGCTACCCGAGTGCGTTGACGCGACCGGGACGCGAGCTCGATCTCGCCCCGGGAGCAACGGCGCCTGTCTTCGGCGCGCCTGGTCGCGACGGGCGGCTCTTCCAGCTCCTGACAGGGCGCCTTCAGCCGTATGCCGAGGTCTACCAGCGCGCCCGGCTGGTGGCCGGACAGACGAGCTCGCCGTACGCGGCGGTCGTCGCGCTCGAGCGCTGGTTCCGTACGACGGGTGGCTTCACGTATTCGGAGCAGCCGGGTTCGACCCCGGGCCTGCCGCCGCTCGTAGGTTTCGTCGCCGAGACGAAGACCGGTTACTGCCAGCACTTCGCCGGCGCGATGGCGCTGATGCTGCGCCTGCTCGGCGTCCCGGCGCGCGTGGCGGCAGGGTTCGTGCCCGGCCACTATCGCGACGGTGTCTGGCGGGTCACCGACCACGACGCCCACACCTGGGTGGAGGTCTGGTTCCGCGGCTACGGCTGGCTGCCGTTCGATCCGACGCCGGGCCGCGGGCGGCTGAGCGGCACGTACAGCTCGACCTCGCTCGGCTTCGACGCCGCGGCTGCTGCTCGGCTGCTCTCCGCCGTGGTCAAGGGCGGCGAGGTGTTCGGGCAGGGGAGGCTGCCTGACGTGAACGGTCACGACGAGGAACGGCGCACGCCGCGCTCGGCGGCCGACGTTCCGGTACGCGGCTTGAATCCCCCACCTCCGGTCGAGAGGCACGCACCCAGCCTGCTGCTGTTCCTCCTCCTGCTGGCGGGAGGCCTGGCGGGCGCGATCGTGGTGCTGAAGCACGGCCGCCGCAGGCTGCGATACCTGACGAACGATCCCAGGCGGATCGCGTCGGCGTGCGCACGCGAGCTCGCGGAGTTTCTGCACGACCAGCGTCTGCCTGCTGCCGCCGCGGCGACCTTCCACGAGCTCGGCGGAACGATCGCGGAGCGGCTGAGCGTCGATGCGAGCGCCTTCGCGCAGGCGGCGACCGCCGCGCGCTACGGGCCGCTCGCGGAGGCCGGCGAAGCCGCTCGGACGGCCCGGCGCGAGCTTCGCGAGCTCAAGCGGAGGCTCCGCCGCAGGCTGTTCGTGCTCGATCGCGCGCGCGGGCTCGTCTCGCTGCGCTCGCTGGGACTCGGGTAGCTGGTGGAGGCCGTCGTGATGGCGGCGGGTGAGGGGAGGCGCCTCCGTCCGCTGACCGAGCGCTGGGCGAAGCCGGTGCTGCCGATCGACGGACGGCCGGTGCTCGCCGTGCTCCTGCGCCAGCTCGCTGCCGCAGAGCTTCGACGCGTGTGGCTCGTGACGGGGCACCTCGCGGGGCAGGTGGAGGAGCTCGCGGGCGACGGGTCGGCATTCGGCGTCGAGATCAGCGTCGTCCGCCAGCCTCAGGTGCTGGGCTCGGCTGATGCGGTACGCCGAGCGGTCGACGCCGGAGCGAGCCTGCCCCTGCTCGTGTCTGCGGCCGACACGGTCTTCTCGCCCGGGGACATCGGGCGCTTCGCAAAGGAATTCAGCGACGCGGATGCCGCCGGCGCGGTCGCGGTTCGCGTCTCTCCACCACCGGGGCCGGGGCGCAACGCCGTTCGTAGCAGCGACGGCCGCGTCGAGCGCATGCGCGATGACGACCCGGCGAATCCCTGGTCGGGGGCGCCCCTCTGGACGCTCGCCGACGCCGTGGCCGACCGCCTCTGCCTCGACCGGCCTCCGTATGAGCTCGAGAACGCCTTCCAGTCTGCGATCGACGCGGGGGAGACGGTTATGTCGATCGAGATCGGGAAGACCCGCGATTTGACGGATCCGCTTGACTTGGTAGAGGAGAACTTTCCCTACTTGAGATCGACATGAGCGAGACCTACGACCTCTTCCAGCAAGGACGCGCCCACCTGCGCAAGGGACGGGCGGCGCAGGCGACGGTCGCGCTCGAGAAGGCGAAGCGGCGGGAGCCGCACAAGGCGTCGATCCGCGAGGCACTCGGCATCGCCTATCTGCGAATCCAGCGCTACGAGGAGGCGGAGCAAGAGTTTCGCGCGATGCTCGACCTTTCTCCCGCAGATCACTATGCGCACTACGCGTTGGGCCGCGCGCTGGAGAAGCAGGGCAAGGAAGCGGAGGCCAACGGCCACTACAAGCTGGCGAGCTCGCTGCGCCCGCAGAACGAGCACTACGCGTCGCGCATCCTCGATCTCGATCGAGCAGCAGGCGACGAGCCCGATTCGGACGAGCGGGAGTAACCGGCACAGATTCGGCGCGCTCGCGTGACCCACGCGTGCGCGTTTCGGCGATATCGTCGCCGTAGTGGGTGGTGGGTGACACCCCCCACCCAGGGTGGGGTAGTGCACACGCACACGCGTGTACATCTAGCGAGGCGGGCGATCTGGCGAGGCGGACGAGAGCGTCTCGGCGTCCGCGATGATGCGGGGCGATGAGGGCGGTGTGTCAACGCGTCTCCCGCGCTCGCGTGACGGTGGAGCGGTCCGCCGTCGGTGAGATCGGCGCCGGGCTCCTCGTTCTGCTCGGCGTCGCGCGCTCGGACGCGGAAGCCGATGCAGACCACCTGGCCGGAAAGGTCGCCCGGCTCCGCATCTTCGAGGACGAAGCGGGCAAGTTCGACCGAAGTCTCCTGGACACCGGCGGGGGCGCCCTCGTGGTCAGCCAGTTCACGCTGATCGCGGACACGGGTAAGGGCAACCGGCCGAGCTTTTCCGGCGCCGCTCCGACGGACGCAGCCGTTTTGCTCTACGAGCGCTTCTGCGACGCGCTCGGCGCCGAGGGCGTGCACGTCGAGCGTGGCGTCTTCGGCGCCCGCATGCAGGTCGAGCTCGTCAACGAGGGCCCGGTGACGATCGTCCTCGATTGAGAGAAACCGCAGACGCGGTGCCCCTCCAGGAGCTCGACCCGTCCCCGTAGCGGGCGGCGGGCCGGGCCTTGCTATTCTTCTGACACCACATTTCGAGCGGTTTCCGAAATGGGCCTGCGGGCCCATTTTTTATGAGTCCCGTGCCAGGCTTCAGCCCGGCTCGGGCGCAAGATCCACAGGAGCACCATGGCAGGGACACACGACAAGGAGAGGCAGCTGACGCGGGAGATCGCCCCGAAGGTCGAGGGCGCGCTTCCGGGTACCGAGGTGCTGGCGGTCGAGCTGACCAGCCCCGAGCGCTTCACCGTCTTCGTGGACCACGCCCAGGGCGTCGATCACGCCCTTTGCGAGCGGGTCACGAACGTCCTGCGGGATTACCTCCGCGAGTACTCGGTCGACGTGTCCTCGCCGGGGGTCGAGCGACCGCTCCGCAACCACGCGCACTTTCGCAGCGTCATCGGCCGCCGCGTCGCCCTTCGCACTCGGGAGCGCAGCCGGGTGCGCGGAGAGGTCGTCTCCGCGGGCGAGCGGAGCGTCACCGTCAAGACCGAGGCAGAGTCCGTGGACATCCCCTACGAGTCCATCGTTCGGGGCAATCTGATCGAGGAAGTGGTGAAGAGATGACCCAGGAGATCATCGAGGCAGTCCGAGACATCGAGCGCGAGAAGGGAATCGAGAGCGGAACGCTGGTGTCTGCCCTCGAGGACGCCCTCCTCGCCGCCTACAAGAAGACCCCCGGCGCCTCGCGCCACGCCACGGTCGAGATCGACGACCAGGGCGACTTCCGCGTCTTCTCGATCGAGCTTCCGCCCGACATCGAGGAGCGACTGCTCGACGAGGCGCGCGAGCGCGCGCTCGAAGAGCTGGAGCGTATCGAGGCCGAGAACGGCGAGCGCTCCCACACGCTGCTCTCGGACGACGACCTCGACATCGATTGGTCGGACGTCCCCGAGCACCAGATCAAGCGCGAGGACGTCACCCCCGAGAACTTCGGACGCATCGCCGCGCAGACGGCGAAGCAGGTGATCCTGCAGCGCATCCGCGAGGCCGAGCGGGCGATGATGTACGACGAGTACGTCGATCGCGTCAGCGAGGTCGTGACCGGCATCGTCCAGCAGGCCGGCGACCGCAACAACGTGCTCGTCGACCTGGGCAAGGTCGAGGCGCTCTTGCCGCGCTCCGAGCAGGTCGACGGCGAGCGCTACGAGCAGGGCTCCCGCATCAAGGCGGTCATCACGGAGGTGCGCTCAGGGACGAAGGGCCCGCAGGTCATCCTCTCGCGGCGCGATCCCGAGCTGATCAAGACGCTCTTCGAGCTGGAAGTGCCGGAGATCGCGGACGGTCTGGTCGAGATCCGCGGCGTGGCCCGCGAGCCGGGCTATCGCTCGAAGATCGCGGTCGAGTCGCATGCACAGGGCGTCGACCCGGTCGGCGCCTGCGTCGGTCCTCGCGGGTCGCGTGTGCGCATGGTCGTGTCGGAGCTGCGCGGCGAGAAGATCGACATCATCCCGTGGAATCCCGAGCCGGCGCGCTTCGTCGCCAAGGCGCTCTCGCCCGCGCGCGTGCGCGAGGTCTTCGTCGACGACGAGACCAAGGAGGCAACGGTCATCGTCCCCGACGATCAGCTCGCACTTGCGATCGGCAAGGAGGGGCTCAACGCACGGCTGGCCGCACGCCTGACCGGGTGGAAGGTCGACATCCAGTCCGACACCGAGTTCGCACAGGCCGAGGCTGCAGCCGCGTACGGCGGCGGCGAAGGCGAGGAGTTCACGGGCCGCTGCTCGGCCGTCCTCTCCAACGGCAAGCGCTGCCCGAACGAGGCGCTGCCCGGTTCACGCTACTGCGGACTGCCCGCGCATCAGGAGCTCGCTCTCCGCGACTCGGACGACACGGAGCCGATCGAGGCGGAGGACGAGCCCGCGCTCGAGATTCGCTCCGACCTCTTGGAGCCGGAGGCGGAGAGCATCGGACCGGAGAGCCTGCCCGATGTTCCGGCCGACGAGCCGCTCGAGTCGGAGGCTACTGCAGACGCCGCCGCGACTCACGGGCCCGACGCGACCGCGGTCGCGGAGGCCGAAGGCGAGGTCGACCTCGACGTCGCGCACCCGCAGGTCGCCGAGCCTCACGAGGTGCCGGCCGGGATCCCGGTCGAGCAGACCTCCGGGGACGACGGCTCCGAGGAGCACACCCCGGCTGCGTGACCGACCCGATCAGGAGCTGCGTCGGCTGCGGGCGGAAGGCTCCCCAGAGCCAGCTCCTGCGGTTCGTGGCCAAGGACGGCCGACTCGTTCCGGGTGCAGACGAGCCAGGACGCGGCGCCTACACCTGCCGACGCCTCTCGTGCTTCGAGCGGGCGGTCTCGCGCCGCGCCTTCAACCGCACGCTGAGGCAGAACGTCCGCGTCGAACCGGCGCTGGCATCCCTCTACACTTGACCTCGTAATGGCGAACGAATCCGGCCCAAACAGACCAAACCGGCCCATGCGGCCCCGTCAGGGTGGTCCCGGTCAGCGACGGAAGCGGCGCGTCGTCATCGACAACGCCGCGGCCCGTCCCCGCGACGTTCGCCAGCAGCAGCGGGATCGCGAGGCGGCGCGGCCGAAGACTCCGCGGGAGGTCGCTCCGGTCACCGGGCCGGTCGTCGTCCAGTCGGGCGTCACCCTCCGCGACCTCTCTCAGGCCCTGGGCGTGCCCGCCCCCAAGATCATCATGTTCATGATGGGTCTGGGGAAGGCCGTGACGATCACGCAGTCCCTGGCCGATGACGAGGTGGAGCTGATCGGCGCCGAGCTGGCACCGGAGCGCGAGCTGACGATCAAGCACGCCGCCGACGACGAGGAAGAGCCGGAGGTCTTCGAGGACAGCGAGGCCGACCTCGCCCCACGACCGCCGGTCGTGACCATCATGGGCCACGTCGACCATGGGAAGACGACGCTACTCGACGCGATCCGGAAGACCTCCGTCGTCGCGACGGAGGCGGGGGGCATCACCCAGCACATCGGTGCCTACCAGGTCGAGCACGACGGGAGGAAGATCACCTTCCTCGACACTCCTGGGCACGAGGCGTTCACCGCGATGCGTGCGCGAGGGGCGAAGGTGACCGACATCGCCGTGCTCGTCGTGGCCGCGGACGACGGTGTGATGCCGCAGACGAAGGAATCGATCTCCCATGCCCGCGCCGCTGAGGTCCCGATCGTCGTCGCCGTCAACAAGATCGACGTCCCGGACGCCGATCTGAACCGTGTCCGGAGCGAGCTTGCCGCCGAAGGCCTTCAGCCGGAGGAGTGGGGCGGCACGACCCAGTTCTCCGACGTCTCTGCGAAGCAGGGCGAGAACCTGGACGACCTGCTCGAGCGGGTCTTGCTCGTTGCCGACGCGGAGCTCGTGTTGACGGCGAATCCCAAGGCGGACGCCTCGGGCCCGATCATCGAATCCCGCCTCGACGTCGGCCGCGGACCGGTCGCAACGATGCTCGTCCACCGCGGAACCCTGCGCGTCGGCGACGCGGTCGTTGCGGGAGACGCATGGGGAAAGGTGCGGGCGCTCTACAACTTCCGTGGCGACAAGGTCAAGGAAGCGCGCCCAGGCGATCCAGTCGAGATTCTCGGTTTCAACAAGCCGCCGCCTGCGGGAGAGCTTTGTCGCGTCGTCGAGAAAGAGAGCCGGGCCCGCGAGCTCGCGAATGCGCGCGGTGAACGACTCCGCCGCGAGCAGCTTGCCCAGGCCTCGAAGGGGGTCTCGATCGAGAGCCTCTTCGAGCAGATGCAGGAAGGCGCCGTCCAGGACCTGAACCTCGTCCTCAAGGGCGACGTGGTGGGCTCCGTCGAGGCGGCCGTCTCCGAGCTCGGCAAGATCCAGCACCCGGAAGTGCGCGTCAACGTGATCCACCAGGGCGTCGGCGGGATCACGGAGGGGGACATCATGCTCGCCTCGGCCTCGAGTGCGACCGTCGTCGGCTTCAACGTCCGGCCGAACGCGGAGGCACGCGCGCTCGCCGAGCGGGAAGGCGTCGAGATCCGGACCTACCGGGTGATCTATCAGCTCACCGAGGACATCGAGCAGGCGCTGGTCGGCATGCTCAAGCCGGTCGAGAGAGAAGAGACGCTCGGCGAGGCCGAGGTCCGCGCCCTCTTCAAGGTCTCCCGGCTCGGAACGATCGCCGGCTGCATGGTCACGAGCGGCCTCATCCGGCGCGGAGCGCAGGTGCGCGTCGTCCGCGACGGGACGGTCGTCCACGAGACCACGATCGCGCAGCTGAAGCGGTTCAAGGACGACGCACGCGAGGTCACCGAAGGCTTCGAGTGCGGCATCCTCCTCGAGGGCTTCAACGACGTCAAGGAAGGCGACGTGCTCGAGGCCTACGAGACCCGGGCGATCGAGCGGACGACGCTCGACCAGCCCGCGCCCGCGGCTACGACTTCATAACGAGTCGTCAGTGCTCCCGGCAGGGCCGGCAGACACCTTCGCTCAGCCCGAACGGATCGTTCCGCTCGATCGGCTCGCTGCAGGAGCGGCACCAGCGCCCGACGGGCAGGCCGGTCAGGAGTGTCTTCAGGAAGTTGGACATGACGTCCTTCCGTAGTGACGGACAGCGGTCTCTTCGAACGTAGCGAGATTGCTGCGCGCGGAACAAGGGCTTTCACCAACCCCTTACAAAGACGGTTCAATACCGGCGTGGGCGCGGGCTACGTGGGCATTCTCAGCGTGGAGCTGCACTTCCCCGAGGCGGGCTCGCTCAAGGGCAAGCGGAAGTACGTCAAGTCGGCGAAGGCACAGCTTCAGAACCGGTTCGGCGCCTCCGTCGCGGAGGTCGATCACCACGACCTCTGGCAGCGGACGCGGCTGACGCTGTCGTGCGTTGCCCGCGAGTATCGCGAGGCGGAGCAGCTGCTCGACGAGGCGGAGCGCTACCTCGCCGGCCAAGAGTTCGAGCTCGTCCGCACCGAACGCGACGTGGTCACGATCGACTAAATCAGACCCTGGACGATCGTCGCCGCACCGGCGACGAGCAGGATGAGCCCAACTGCCCGCAGGAGCTGGCGCTCATCCAGCCGGCCGGTGAGCCGCGCGCCCAGGAACGATCCCGGCACAGAGGTCGCCGCGCCCACGCCGAGCAGCGTCCAGTCGACGCCGCCTGCAAGGTGACCGAACACTCCGGCGACGCCCAGACAGAATCCCACCGACACGTTCGTCCCGACCGAGCGAAACGTGTCGGCCCCGACGAACCGGATCAGCGCGCCGATCCGGAGCGCTCCGAGGATCAAGCCGACGAAGCCCCCGAGCAACCCGATCGCCGCACCGGAGAGAACGGCGGCGCTCCGGCTGACTTGCTCCTCGCGGTGCGGCGGCCCGGGTCTCTTCGGCCGCAGCAGGTCGATGCCGAACACGAGCAGCGTGACACCGATCGCGACGAGCAGCGCGTTTCCCGGAACTGCGCCCGAGAGGAGACCTCCCGCGACGGCCCCGACGACGGACGGCGGCACCATCCAGCGGAAGACATGCCAGTCGATCCGCCCTGCGCGGACGTGCGTGACCGCCGCAGCCAGCGCGGCGAGGGCCGAGACGCCGATGTTCGCGCCGGCCCCGGCCGCCGGGCTCGAGGCGGCCAGAACCAGCACGGGCAGGCGGATGTTGCCCAGGACGAGGCCGACGAGCCCGCCCGCGAGGGCCGTAACGAAGCACCAGAGTGCGACAGCGCCGAGGAGGAGGGCGTGCAAGCGCTTGAATATCCCGTATGGCCGATCGCATGCGTCGCGTGAACGAGTCCGTCCGACAGGTCCTCTCGGAGGCGGTCGGGCAGCTGAAGGACCCGCGGATCGGCTTCGTCACGGTGACCGGCGTCGAGACGTCTCCCGATCTTCGTCATGCGCGCGTCTTCGTGTCCGTGCTCGGTGCGGAGCGGAAACGCACGGAGACCCTGGCGGGGCTGCAGGCGGCGCACTCGGTGCTGCAGACCCGCCTTGCACGCGAGCTCCGAATGAAGCGGACCCCCCAACTGGCGTTCGAGTACGATCCGTCGGTCGAGCGTGGGGTCCGCATGACCAAGCTGATCGATGAGCTCGCCCCAGACGACAGCGAGTGACCTGGCGGCGGTCGCGGACGCGATTCGCGGACACGACCGCTTCGTCGTCACGACGCATGAGAATCCCGACGGCGACGCCCTCGGCTCTCTCCTCGCCGCGAAGCTCGCGCTCGATCAGCTCGGGAAGGACACGGTCATGGCGCTGTGCGGAGAGACGCCGCTGCCGAGGGAGTACGCGTTCATGCCGCTCGCCGAGCTGGTGCGGCGGTGGCCGGACGACGTCTCCGAGCGCGTTCTCCTCGCGCTCGACTGCGCGAACGAGAGCCGGATCGCGGATCCCGAGGTGCTCGGGCGCGTCCCGCTCGCAATCGACGTCGACCACCATCACGACAACACGCGTTTCGGCCAGATCAATCTGATCGTCTCCGACGCGTCGTCGACCGGCGAAGTGCTGCGCGACCTCCTGCGCGAGCTCGACGTGGAGCTGACGCCGGAGATCGCCGAAGCGCTCTACATCGCGCTCGTCACCGACACCGGACGCTTTCAATACGCGAACACGACGCCGAAGGCACTTCGGCTCGCCGCGGAGCTCGTCGAGGCGGGCGCCGACGTCCATCGCATCTTTCAGGGCGTGTACGAGTCGGTGCAGTTCGCCAAGCTCAAGCTGCTCGCCCGTGCGCTCGAGCGCGCACAGGTGTACGAAGGCGGGCGGATCGTCGTCTCGTTTCTCCTGCGGACGGACTTCGCGGAGGTCGGTGCCGCCGAGCCCTACTCCGAGGGCATCATCGACTTCCTGCGCGCCGTCGAGGGCGCGGACATGGCCGTGTTGATTCGCGAGCCGCCCCGACAGGACGGACCGACGCGGCGGGTCAGCCTGCGGGCGAGCATCGACGAGCTGGACGTCTCCGCGATCGCGCGCAAGTCCGGCGGCGGGGGCCATCGCCAGGCGGCCGGATTCTCGAGCGAGGCGTCGATCGAGGAGATCACCGACTTCGTACGCCGGGAGTTCCTTGCCTCCGCGCGGGCTTGAGCCCTCGGGGATCGTGCTCGTCGACAAGCCTGCAGGTCCGTCGTCGTTTGCGATCGTCGCCGAGCTGCGTCGGCGGACGGGCGCGCGCACGGGCCATGCGGGAACACTCGACCCATTCGCGACGGGCTTGTTGCTTATGTTGTCCGGCGCGGCAACTAAGCTGGCTTCGTGCTTCGTCGGGTTGGACAAGCGCTACGTCACGGACGTCGACCTGACCTCCCGGACGTCGACGGGAGATCCCGAAGGGCCGATCAGCCAGCGTCTCGACCCGCCCTCGCAGCAGGAGCTGGAAGGTCGGCTCGCGCTCCTCCGGGGTGAGGTGGAGCTGCCGATCCCCGCCGCCTCGGCGGTGAAGATCGGCGGCGAGCGCGCGTACAAGCTTGCCCGCCGCGGCGTCGCGGTCGAGATGCCGATGCGGCGCTCGCGCGTCGAGGCGCTCGACGTCATCGCGTATACGGGAGACGAAGTCCGACTCGACCTGCGCGTTAGCTCGGGGACGTACGTCCGCGCCATCGCCGACGCCCTCGGCGGACACTGCCGGACACTCCGTCGCACCGAGGTCGGCCCTTTCTCCGTCGAAGAGGCCGATCCAGAGCGGTTCATCCCGCCCGATGAAGCGCTCGCCCGACTGTGAAAGTCGCTCGCGGGCCGGACGAGCTCGCCGCCGGCGAGCGGGCTGTCGCAATCGGGAGCTTCGACGGCGTGCACCTCGGTCACCGCCGTGTGCTCGACGCGGTCCGCTCCCCGGGCCTCCTTGCGACCGTCGTGACGTTCTGGCCTCATCCGCGGCTCGTGCTCGGGAACCAGGTCGAGTTGCTCACGACGCTCGAACGGCGCCTCGAGCTGCTCGAGGAGGTAGGGCTGGACGAGACGCTCGTAGTCGAGTTCACTCCGGAGCTCGCAGCGCGAGAACCTTCCGAATTCGCGGACTCCCTGTTGCGGCAGATCGGCACGCGCCTGATCGTGGTGGGTGAGAACTTCCGCTTCGGGCGAGGTGCGGCCGGCGATCCCGCGTTGCTCGAGCGGCTCGGCTTCGAGGTGCTGACCGTGCCGCTGGCGCCCGGCGTCTCCTCCACGCAGATCCGGACACTGCTGCGCGAGGGCGACGTCGCGTCGGCGGCGCAACTGCTCGGCCGCCCACCCGAGGTCGAGGGCACGGTGGTGCTCGGAGATCAGCGCGGCGGCACGCTCGGCTTCCCGACAGCCAATCTGGCGATTCCACCGGATCTGCTCGTGCCGGCGTACGGGATCTACGCGGGTTACGCGCTCGGCCATCGAGCGGCGATCTCCATCGGCGTCAACCCGCACTACGGCGGAAACGAGCGTCGCGTCGAACCGCACCTCATCGACTTCGAGGGCGACCTCTATGGAGGTCGACTGGTCGTCCAGCTCTGGCGCCGTCTGCGAGACGAACGCGCCTTCACGAGTGAGCAGGAGCTCATCGACCAGATCGCCCGGGACGTGGAAGAGACCCGCCAGGCCCAGCCACCGGTCTGAGCAAAGCACAAGTTTCAACCGCTCCCAGGATCTCTTAAATATGGTCACCGAGCTGGATCGTCCCGAGCTCGTTCGCTGCGTCAGGTGCCACGCGGTCTACGAACAGACGATCGAGTCCGCCCAGTCGGCGGACGGAGCCGCCTGCCCGCGCTGCGGGGAGGACGCCTGGCTCGCCTGCTGGATCCCTGTCGAGGAGACCGCCGCGCCGGCTCCGGCGTAGTTTCCTGCAACGAGCGGCTCGCAAGTTTCCGCAAAGAGCGGTGTCTTCTAGGCGTGAACGCCGAATCGGGAGACGAGGCACCCAGCCTGACCCTCCTCGAGAGCGTGCGGTGTCTCGAATGCGGTGCCGTGTACGCAAAGCCCGCCGGCGGGGGCACCGTTCGTGCCAATCCTGGGTGTCCCGAGTGCGGCTACGTCGGCTGGGCGGCAACGACGAGGAAACCGTTCAGCGGATCGTGGCTGCCGCGCCACTTCGACGCGGATCGCCTGCCGCACCGGTCCGGCTGACGACGCTCACACCGCCGAAGTAGTGATGAGGCGCCGGCCAGCGCCGTACGGTCCGCCCGCGCCGCTCGAGCAGCTCCAACGCAGCCTCGTCGACACCAGGCTCGGCGTTGACGATCTCCGGAGCTGGATGGAATCTCGGACGAGCGACGGCGGCCTTCGGAGTGAGGCCCTCGTCCAGGATCCCGGCGAGGACGCCGAGCAACGCCGTCCTCAGCCGCGTGCCACCGGCCGCGCCTGCGGCGAGGCCCACTCCGGCCCCGTCGCTCCAAAGCGTGGGAGCCATCATGCTCTGCATCCGGTCACCCGGTTCGAGCCGGCCCCTGAGCAGATCGGCCTCGCCCAGCATGCTGTTCAAATGGAGATCGAGACCGGGGAGGAAGTCTCCCGAGCCCAGGCCGAGGCTGGACGTCCTCGGTCTCGTCGAGTCCGTGTAGCCGGGGCAGGCGCGGCACCGTCTCCGGCATTCCCGAGAGACCGGCGCGGGTGAGCAGGCGCCCATCCAGGTACCGGACTTCCACCGGGTCGCTCCAGCGCGCTTCGTACGTCTCGAGATCCGCGCGAGTCAGGATCCCCCTGCGCTCGGCACAGAGCTCGAGCAACGCCTCGGCGATCGAGCCGCTGTACGCGGCCGACGGCTCCTCGGCGATCGCTTCGAGGGCGCGGGCGAGGCCGGGCTGCTCGAGCCGCTCCCCTGCCTGGAGGAGGTTTCCCTCCGGGGCGAAGATGCGAGCGCCTTCGTTCATCGTCATCACCGGGGCGAGCATCGCCAGGCACGCGGCGTGCGCCTCGGGAAAGTCCACGCCTTCCCGAGCCAGGCCGATCGCAGGCTCCGCGAGCCGCTGCCACGGCAACCGCCCGTGCTCGCGCCAGAGAGCGTGCAGGCCCGCCGGCAGGCCGGGCACCGCGCAGGACGCCGGCCCGATTGCGTAGTGGACGAGCTCGGCGCCGAACGGGACGTCCAGGTGGAGAAGCTCGGGCGGGCGCGGCTCTCCGCCCAAGCCCGGCACCGCCACGAAACAGTCGAGATTGCGAGCGCGGCCGCTTGCGGCGTCGAAGTAGATGCCGTGCCCCCCGCCGAGAAGTCCCGTCATGACGGTCTCCGAGACACACGAGGCGAGGCAGGCCGCGACGGCAGCGTCCGCCGCGCTGCCACCGTCCTCGAGGATCTCGACGCCCGCCGCCGTCGTCGCCGGGTGTCCACCCGCCACCGCCGCCTGCATGGTCAAGACGCTAGCGCCCTTTTTGGCGCTTGGAATCGAGGAATCGCTGCTACCCTGTCGCACGACCGCAGCCGCGGCTTTGCGCCTGCTTCCGGCGCCTTGCTGGGACTGACGACAACACGGAGGTGAGATTGACTCTTACGAAGGAAGTCAAGCTGGACATCGTCAGCAAGCACGGGGCGAGCAAGACCGACACGGGCTCGACCAAGGTGCAGGTGGCGCTTCTGACACAGCGCATCAACGACCTCACCGAGCACCTGCGAACCCATCCGAAGGATCACTATTCGCGCAGGGGACTGCTCAAGCTCGTCGGCCGCCGCCGTCGCTTCCTGACGTACCTCCAGAAGCACGACCTCGAGGGCTATCGGGCCCTCATCAAGGAGCTAGGGCTGAGGCGGTAGAAAACGATTTACGCCCGAGCCAGACTGAGGTCTGGCACGGGATCAACGTCAAAGAGAGTGGAGATTCGAGCGAGCGCCGTCTGCGACGCTGACTCGAGTCCCCACTCTCACAAGCAGAGTGGAGGAGAGACATATGGCAATTGCCACTGAGCGCCAGGCCGACGTCAGTGTGACGATCGGCGGGCGCGAGCTGACCTTCGAGACCGGAAAGCTCGCCAAGCAGGCCGACGGCGCCGTCGTCGTCCGCTCCGGCGAGACGATGGTGCTGGCGACGGCGCAGGGTCGGATGGAGCCGCGCGAGGGCGCGGACTTCTTCCCGCTCACCGTCGACGTCGAAGAGCGCATGTACGCCGCGGGGAAGATCCCCGGCGGCTTCTTCAAGCGCGAGGGCCGGCCGACGGAGCGCGCGATCCTGACGGCGCGCATGATCGACCGCCCGATCAGGCCGCTGTGGCCGAAGGGCTACAAGAACGAGACGCAGGTGATCTGCACGGTGCTGAGCGCCGATCTGGTCACCGCGCACGACATCCTCTGTATCAACGGCGCCTCCGCGGCGCTGATGATCTCGCCGCTGCCGTTCATCGGGCCCGTCGGTGCGGTGCGGGTCGGCATGATCGACGGCGAGCTCGTCGTGAACCCGACGCTGACGGAAGTCGAGGAGCAGACAGAGCTCGATCTGATCGTCGTCGGCACCCTCGACGGTCTGACGATGGTCGAAGCCGGCGCGAACGAGGTTCCCGAGGACAAGCTCCTCGAGGCGCTCGATCTCGCGCACGCGGAAGTGAAGAAGATCTGCGAAGCGCAGCTAGAGCTGCAGCAGAAGGCAGGAAAGCCGAAGTGGGTCGACGAGAGCACCACGGAGGAGATCGAGCGTGAGTTCGGCGACACGATTCGCCGGCGCATCAGCACCGATGGTCTCCGAGCTGCCGACGTCACCATCGAGGAGGTGCTGCCCGAGCTGAGCATGGACTCGACCGAGGACGACGTCCTGCGGCAAACGCAGCGGAAGATGAGCCTGGCCACCGTGCTGGAGCGGATCCGGCTCGACGCGGTGCTGCAGCCCGTCCGCGAGCACTTCGAGGCCGATCTGCGCGCGCTCACCGACGCGGAGCAGGACTCGAAGGAGCTCAAGTCGGCGAAGCGGCAGCTGCTGTTCGACCGCATCGTCGACACCGTCCAGCTTCCGTTCCCGGTCGGTCCCTCGGTCGGCGAAGGCGAGGCTGCGACGAGCAAGGACTCGTTGACGAGGAACTACGTCAAGCGGGCGGCCGAGGCGATCTACAAGGAGCTCGTCCGCCGCAAGATCGCGGTCGAGAAGAACCGGCCCGACGGCCGCAGCCCCGAGGAGATCCGTCCGATCGACTGTGAGGTCGGCGTCTCTCCGCGCACGCACGGCTCCGGCCTGTTCACGCGCGGCCAGACGCAGATCATGTCGCTGCTGACGCTGGGCACCGCGAAGGAAGGCCAGCGAATCGACGATCTCTCACTCGAGACGGATCGCCGCTACATGCACCACTACAACTTCCCGCCCTACAGCGTGGGGGAGACGGGCATGATGCGCGGCCCGAAGCGGCGCGACATCGGCCACGGGGCGCTCGCGCAGCGTGCACTCGAGGCGATGATTCCGACGGCGGCCGAGTTCCCGTACACGATCCGCATCGTCTCCGAGACGCTGGAGTCGAACGGCTCGTCCTCGATGGGCTCGGTGTGCGGGTCGACGCTCGCGTTGATGGACGCCGGGGTCCCGATCAAGGCTCCCGTCTCCGGGATCGCGATGGGACTCGTCAAAGAAGGCGACGACTACGTCATCCTCACGGACATCCAGGGAGCCGAGGACCATCTCGGCGACATGGACTTCAAGGTCGCCGGCACGCGCGAAGGCATCACGGCGCTCCAGATGGACATCAAGATCACGGGCGTCACGCGGGAGATCATGCAGAACGCGCTCGAGCAGGCGAAGCGGGCACGCGAGATCATCCTCGACAAGATGCTCGAGGCGATTCCGGAGGTCCGTGCGGAGCTGAACGTCAACGCGCCGCGGATCTCGAGCGTGAAGATCGACCCCGAGAAGATCGGCATGGTGATCGGCAAGGGCGGCGAGACGATCCGCGCGCTCGAGTCCGAGAACGAGGTGCAGATCGACATCGAGGAGGACGGCACGATCCTCATCTACGCGACCGACGGGACGAAGGCCGAGGCTGCCATCTCGGCGATCGAGTCGCTGACGAAGGAGCCCGAGGTCGGCGACGAGTTCCGAAATGCCAAGGTCGTCAAGACGACGCAGTTCGGCGCCTTCGTGGAGCTCAAGAAGGGAACCGACGGACTGCTGCACGTCTCGAATGTCGGGCCCGGTCGCGTCGGTCACATCGAGGACGTGATCAATCGCGGCGACATCCTCGACGTGCTCGTGCAGGAGGTCGACAAGGCGCGGGGCCGCATCGGCCTCAAGCTGATCCAGAAGCACGAGAACGGTGGCACCGTGTCGCCCGAGGAGCTGATCGAGCGAGCGAAGAGCGCTCCGCCCCGCGAGCGGACGGAGGACCGTCCGCCACGCGGTGGTGACCGCGGCGGGCGCGGCGGCGGCCGAGGCCGCGACCGCGAGCGGCGCTAGGCGCACCTCGACAAGCAGACGCTACGAGGGCGGCTCCGGCCGCCCTCGTCGTTGGATCGCCCCGTCCGCCGAGCGCACGACCCAGCCCTGGGTGCCCGCGCGTTCGAGGATGCGCTGCAGAACCGCGTCCGCGTCGTCGCGCCCGGCGAGTGCGACGATCGAGCCTCCGAACCCACCGCCGGTCAGGCGGGCACCGAGCGCGCCCGCATCCAGGGCGGCTTCGACGAGCCGGTCGAGCGTCGGGGTCGAGACCTCGTAGTCGTCCCGCAGGCTCGCGTGGCTCGCGGCGAAGATCGAGCCCAGCGTCTGCACGTCCTGTCGCTCGAGCGCCTCGACCGCCGCCCGTACACGCTCGTTCTCGGTCTGGACGTGCCGGACGCGGCGCGGATCGCCCGCCTCGAGCTCGCGGCGGCGGTCGCCGTAGCCGGAGCCCTCGTGGGCGTGGCGTTCGCCGGAGTCGACGACGAGGATCGCGAGCCGCTCCGGCAGCTCGATCCAGCGATGCTCGAGCGTCCCGCAATCGAGGAGCAGGGCAGACCCTTTCCGGCCCAGCAGCGACGCGGCCTGGTCGAGAATCCCCGACGGAACGCCGACGGCTCGGCGCTCGGCCCGCTGGCACGCGAGCGCGAGCTCGAGCGGCTCGAGCTCGAAGTCCGCGACCGCGCAGAGCGCGAGCGCGACCACGACCTCGAGGGCGCCTGACGAACCGAGCCCGGCCCCTCGCGGCAGGTCGGCCTGGATCACGCCCTCGACTCCGACCGCCGGGCGTCCGAGCGCGGCGAGCTCCTGTGCCACGGCGGCGGGGTAGCGACCCCAGCCGTCCGTCTCGCCGCTCCCGTCGGCCGCGACGTGCACACGTTCGCCCTCCGACACGAGCGCGATCCGGTCGGCCGGCTGCGCCGTCAGACCGATGCCGAGGTGAATCGCAACCGGCAGGACGAGCCCGCCGCTGTAGTCCGTGTGCTCTCCGATCAGGTTGACGCGTCCGGGCGCCCAGAAGGTCGCTTCCATGCGATCCTCAAGCTAGTGAAGGTCACGCTCGTCGGCGCCGGCTCGACGGTGTTCGCCAAGAACCTGATCGGCGACCTGCTCAGCTTCCCGGAGCTCGCGGACCGAGCGACCGTCGCGCTGATGGACGTCGACGGCGAGCGGCTGCGGGCCTCCGAGATCGTCGCCCAGCGGATCGTCGACGTGTCGGGTGCGAATGCCCGGATCGAAGCGACGCTCGACCGCCGTGCGGCCCTGGAAGCCGCCGACTACGTGTTCACCCTGATGCAGGTCGGCGGCTACCGGCCGGCGACCGTGACGGATTTCGAGGTCCCGAAGCGATTCGGGCTGCGTCAGACGATCGGGGACACGCTCGGGATCGGCGGCATCATGCGCGCCCTGCGGACGATCCCGGTCCTGCTCGACGTCTGCCGCGACATGGAGGAGCTCTGCCCGGATGCCCTCCTCCTCCAGCACGTCAACCCGATGGCGATGCTCTGCCTGGCCGTGGCGCGCACCAGCTCCATCCGCACCGTCGGTCTCTGCCATTCCGTCCAGGGCACGGCCCGCGAGCTCGCCGCGGACCTCGGTGTCCCGGCCGACGAGCTCGAGTACGTCTGCGCAGGCATCAACCACCTCGCCTTCTATCTCGAGCTCCGCCACCGGGGCCGCGACCTGTATCCCGAGCTGCGGGAGAAGCGCGACATCCCCGACTGGAACCGCGTCCGCTACGAGGTGCTCCGCCACTTCGGCTACTTCTGCACCGAGTCCTCCGAGCACCTGGCCGAGTACGTCCCGTGGTTCATCAAACGCGGACGCCCCGATCTGATCGAGGAGTTCAACGTCCCGCTCGACGAGTATCCGCGCCGCTGCGAAGTGCAGATCGAGGAATGGGAAGAGCTTCGCTCCGCGCTCGAGCAAGGCGCGCAGATCACCGTCGCGCGCAGCGGCGAGTACGGCGCGGGCATCGTGCACGCGTTGGAAACCGGCGAGCGGTTCTCATTCAACGGCAACGTCCTGAACGACGGCCTCATCGAGAACCTCCCGGGTTGCTGCGTGGAGGTGCCGTGCATCGCGGACGGCCGTGGGATCTCGCCGCAGCCGGTCGGCGCGCTTCCGCAGCAGCTCGCGGCGCTCATCCAGACGAACGTGAGCGTGCAGGAGCTGACGGTAGAGGCCGCGCTGACCGGGAACCGGGAGCACGTCTACCACGCGGCGATGCTCGACCCCCACACGGGCGCCGAGCTCTCGCTCGCCGAGATCCACGAGCTCGTGGATCTCCTCCTCGAGGCGCACGGAGAGCTCGTCCCGGCTCTGGGGTAGGCGACGACCGGAGCGGGCCAGGATAATGCGGGGGTGGTCCAGAAGTACGTCCTGTCCGAGCTCGACTCGGGCGAGCGGGTGATCTCGGAGCGTATCCCCAGCGTCCGGTCGGTCGCGCTCGGGTTCTGGATCGGTGCCGGCTCGCGGGACGAGACCGACGCCAAGGCCGGCGTCTCCCATTTCATCGAGCACCTCCTGTTCAAAGGCTCGCGCACCTACACGGCGCAGCAGATCGCCGAGATCTTCGACGGCCTCGGCGGCGAGCTGAACGCGGCGACCTCCCGGGAGCACACGATGGTCTACGCCCGTGTGCCGGACGCGCGCGTGCAGACGGCACTCGACGTCATGACGGACATGGTCTTCGCGCCTGCGTTCTCCGAGCTCGATGCGGAGCGCGAGGTCGTGCTCGAGGAGATCGCGATGTACGAGGACACGCCACAGGAGCTCGTCCACGATCTCTTCTCGGAGGCCGTTTTCGGCCGCCACGCGCTCGGCCGGCCGGTCATCGGCACCGCGGACGTGATCTCGTCCGTGACGCGGCGCATCCTCTCGACGTACCACCGGCAGATGTACGCCGGCGGCAACGTCGTCATCGCCGCCGCCGGCAACGTCGAGCACAACAAGCTGATCCGGATGCTGCACCGGGCTCAGAGCCAGCAGCGGCCGCCCGCGGGCGGCCCGCGCGTCCGGCGACCGCTCGTGAAGGCTCCGCCGCCGGGGTTCCGCTTCGCGAAGAAGGACACCGAGCAGTACCACGTCTGCGTCGGCGCGCCGGGCATCGCGCGCTCCGACCGCCGCCGCTTCGCGGCGTCGATCCTCGATTCCATCCTCGGCGGCTCGGCCTCGTCGCGGCTCTTCCAGGAGATCCGCGAGAAGCGCGGGATGGCCTATTCCGTGTACTCGTTCGCCTCCCAGTACACGGACACGGGGCTCGTCGGCGTCTACGTCGGAACACGCGAGGAAAATCTCGCCCAGTGCCTCGAGATCGCGGGCGAGCAGCTCGCGGACATCGCGGCCGGCAATCTCCGGCCTGACGAGATCTCGCGTGCGAAGGAGAACCTGAAGGGGCGGATCATGCTCTCGATGGAGTCGACCTCGAACCGGATGACCCGGCTCGGCAAGTCCCTCGTCACTGACACCGAGCTGCTGTCCTTCGAGCGGATCATCGCGGAGATCGAGGCCGTGGAGCCCGAGGAGGTCGCGGAGCTGGCCGGGCTCCTCTTCGCGACCGAGAAGCTGTCGATCTCCGGGATCGGGCCGAGCGAACGGGTCTTCCGCGCGGCCGTGCGGCGGATCAATCCGTCCGTGCTCGCGCGCGCTGCGTGAAGCTCGTTCTCAACGGGCGCGGCGGGAAGGTCGGCCGCGTCCTCGGTCCGGCGCTCGAGGCGGAAGGGCACGAGCTTGTGAACCTCGATGCTGCAGAGGCGATGGTCGACTTCACCGTGCCGGACGCCGTCGAGGGAAACGTTGCGGGCGCGCTCGAGCGCGGGGTGCCGTGCGTCATCGGGACCAGCGGCTTTCTTCAGGATCGGATCGATGCAATGGCGCGCGAGCGGGGGATCGCGTGCTTCTACGGGCCGAATTTCGCACTCGGCGCAGTCTTGATGATGCGCTTTGCAAAGGAAGCCGCCGCCTACATGCCGCGCGCCGAGATCGTGGAGCTGCACAACGAGGCGAAGAAGGACGCCCCGTCCGGCACCGCGAAGGCCACGGCCGAGCTTGTCGGCGGGGACCCGGCGATCCACTCGGTGCGGCTGCCCGGTCTCGTCGCGCACCAGGAAGTGCTGTTCGGAGGCGAGGGGCAGCTCCTGACCATCCGCCACGACACCTTCTCGCGTGAGGCATTCGTGCCGGGCGTGCTGCTGGCGCTCGAGCGTCTGCCGGGCCTGCCTCCGGGCCTGACCGTCGGCCTGGAGTCGCTCCTCTGATGGAGATGTCGCGCGTCGCGGAGGCGGATCTTGGCGAGTTGCTCCCACTCATGCGCGCGTACTGCGATTTCTACGAGGTCTCGCCTTCGGACGACGCGCTGCTCACCCTGGCGCGGGCGCTGATCGCGGATCCCGAGCAAGAGGGGGTTCAGCTGATCGTGCGAGAGGGCGGCGAGGCCGTCGGCTTTGCGACGGTCTACTGGTCCTGGGCGACGACGATCGCCGCCCGGATCGGCGTGATGAACGACCTCTTCGTCGCGCCCGCCGCGCGCGGCACGGGTGCCGCCGAGGCCCTGATTCGGGCGTGCGTCGACGAGTGCCGGCACCACGGGGCCGAGGAGCTCACGTGGCAGACCGCGCGCGACAACGCGCGCGCACAGCGGGTGTACGACCGGGTCGGTGCGACGCGCGCGGACTGGGTCGACTACTCGCTCAGCGTGCGGGAGTAACGCCGGCCCGTTTGCTCGAGACCTAGGCGCTCGTAGAAGGCGTGCGCGTCGTCACGCCGCTCCGAGGTCGTCAGGAAGAGCAGCACGCAGCCTCGCTTGCGCGCTTCCGCTTCCAGCTCCTCGACGAGCGCGCGGCCGATCCCTCTACCGCGATGCGCGTCGTCGACGACGAGCGCCGCCAACTTCGCGGCCGGGCGGTCGTACTCGAGGGCGGGGGAGACGTGCAGCTGCGCAAGCCCGACAACCTGGCCGTCGAGGTCGGCGACAACGACTCGATCGCCGACGATGACGAGCCGCTCGAGGCGCCCTTCGACCGCACCCACCTCGGCCGGATAGCCGAGCTGATCGAGCAACAGCGCGATTGCAGGCGCGTCGGCAGCGCGAGCGTCCCGGATCGTCAGATCCATGGGACTAGACTATGAAGGTCGTGCTCGGCGAGGTCCTAACTGCGATCGTCACGCCCTTCAAGCCCGACGGAGCGATCGACTTCGAGCGCTTCCGCGAACTCGCGCAGTACCTCGTCGAGAGTGGTTCCGATGGGCTCGTCGTCGCCGGGACGACCGGCGAGAGCCCAACCCTCAGCGACGTCGAGCGGCTCGAGCTGTTCCGCGTCGCGGTCGACACCCTCGACGGGCAAGGCACCGTCGTCGCCGGCACCGGGACCTACTCCACCGCTCACTCCGTCCACCTGACGCGTGAAGCGCACGAGCTCGGTGTAGACGGATTCCTCGTCGTCACTCCCTACTACAACAAACCGCCTCCCCGGGGAATCGTCGAGCACTTCCGCGCGATCGCCGACGTCAGCGACCGGCCGATCGTCGTCTACAACATCCCCGGGCGCGTCGTGATCAACATCGAGCCCGAGACGATCGTCGAGCTCGCCGAGATCCCGACCGTCAGGGCGGTCAAGCAGGCGAATGACGACACCGTCCAGGCGCGGCGAATCGTCGAGGAGACCGATCTCGACCTCTACGCGGGGGACGACAACTTGATCTTCCCGTTTCTCGAGCTCGGCGCGGTCGGAGGCATCTGCGTTCACACGCACGTCGTCGGGCTGCGGGTGAAGGCCATGATCCGCGCTTTCCGCGAGGGCGACGCCGAGACGGCGCGACAGATCGATCAGGAGCTCGAACCGGTCTACGAGCTGCTGAAGGTCCAGACCAACCCCATCGCGATCAAAGCGGCTCTCAATCTCCTTGGCCATGACGTGGGCGGGCTCCGCCTACCGCTCGTCCAGGCGAGTGAGGGCGAGGTCGCGCGCGTCCGGGGCTGTCTCGAGCGCCTGGGCGTCCTCAGTCCCGCTCCCGTTTAGCTCCGGCCGTTCCGCCAGCGCAAGGCCGATCTCCTCGACGGAGTCGAGCAGCGCGAGCTCGACATGGCGGGGCGGAAGCTTCGGCCCGACGACGACGAGAAAGCCGAACAGCGCGCTGTTGTCGCGGCGAAGCGGGAGCGCAACCGCCACGCCGTCGAGGCCCAGCTCTGCGCCGGGGGCCACGATCGCCTCGCTCCCCGATTCGGCCTCGCGCACGAGCCAGCTCGTCAGTGCTGTAGGAGCAGGCCCGGGGGCGCCACAGGACGTCTCGACGGAGCCGCCGAGGCCATCCTCGTCCCAGGCGACACGGCCGATCCATTCGTGCCGCCAGAGACGCGCCACCGTCTCGGCGAGGCGCAGGAAGACACGCTCGCGATCGTCGCCGGCGCCCAGTGCACGCTGCACCGCTGCAGCCGCACGCTCGGCGCGAACCCGCACGACCGCTCGGAGCGCCAGACCGAGAACGGCGATTCCCCCGCCGGCCTCCGTGAGCCACGCCTGATCGAAGCCGAGACCGGCGAGCGCGAGGACGATCCCGCCGAGTGCGAGCAGCTCCGGGCGCTCTTTGAGCTGGGACGAACCCGCGACGCCGATGCGGTACGGCGTAGAGGCGCCGCGGATCTCAGCCAGCTCCTCCGTCGACAGCACCGTGCCGGGGTCGATGCCCCGCTGCACCGCGACGAATGCCTTCGCCACCGCAGGGTGGAACTGCGTGCCCGCGTTGCGCTCGATCTCTGCCAGCGCCGCCTCGTGCGACAGGCCCGACCGGTACGGACGGTCGGTCGTCATCGCATCGAAGCTGTCGGCGACGATGAGGAAGTGCGACGCGAGCGGAAGCTCGTCTGCACCGATTCCGTAGTAGCCGCCGCCGTCCATCCGCTCGTGGTGGAGCTCGACCGCGCGCGCTTGCGCGGCGACGAACTCGAACCGTTGCAGCAGCCGCGCGGACAGCCGTGGGTGGCGGCGCATCGCCGCCCACTCGGCACCGTCGAGGCGGCCCCGCTTCCGCAGCAGCGACGCGTCGACCGCCACCTTGCCGAGATCGTGGAGCCGCCCTGCCCAGCGCAGGCGGTCGATGTCCGAGAAGGGCAGCCGGAGGGCGCGCGCGAGCGCATCCACGTAGCCGGCCACGCGGAGTGAGTGCCGGTAGGTCGAGGGGTCGCGCTCGTCGACGATGTTGGCGAACGTCTCGAGCGCGCAGAGCGTCTCGCGCTGCAGGCTCTTGAGCCGCACCTGCGTGTGGTGCACCGCGATCGCCACCGGGACGAGCACGACGAGGTTCCAGGGATGCTCGATCGCGATCAGCGCGAGTGCCGCACCGAGTCCCGCTTCTCCCGCACTCGCGACGAGCCGCGGGTCGAAGTTCTCGCGGCCGCGGACGACGTCGAGCAGCACTGCCCGGACGGTGAGGTACGCGAGCGTGAGCGCGACGAGCGCGATCAGGTCGTCGAGCAGGCGCAAGCTGCCCGGATCTCCGCCGGCGGCCTCGAAGGCGATCCCGCCTGCGCACGCCGCGATCGCATACGCGCCGGCATCGAACAGGAGACTTCGAAGCGCCGCCCCGCGGAAGAGCGCACCCGCGGCGACCCCGGCCGCCGCGACCAGCGCAGCGGCCCACGGACCCAGGACGATGATCGCGGCGATCTGCACCGCGCACGCGAGCCTGAACCGCTCGGTCAGGATCGGCTCTCGCGAGCGCTCGCGCTCCGGCTCCTCGAAGAGCTCGACCAGGATCGCGGCGGCGAGGAAGAGGGCAAAGGCCGTGTGCGCGACGTCGAGGGCCTTGACGCCCGCGACCGCGAGCAGGCCGAGGCCGAGCGTGATCGTGGCCAGTGAGGAGCGAGACGGCCGCATGAGTCCTCTATCGGCCGTATCGGGTGCCGCGCTTAGACTGGGACCCAATATGTCTGGAACCTGCAGGATCGTTGCCCTGGGCGGCCTCGGCGAGGTCGGGAAGAACATGACCGTCTACGAGTGCGACGGGACGATCGTCGTCGTCGACGCGGGCCTGGCCTTCCCGCGGGACGAGCACCTCGGGGTGGACCTGGTCCTGCCGGACTTCACGTATCTCCGCGAGCGCGCCGACTCGATCAGGGCCGTGATCCTCACGCACGGCCACGAGGATCACGTCGGCGCGCTGCCCTATCTGATGCGCGAGGTCGAGATCCCGGAGGTCTGGGCGACCCGGCTCACGCTCGGGCTGATCAAGTCGAAGCTGGACGAGCACGGTCTTCTGCGTGCCGCAGAGCTGCGTGAGGTGCATCCCGACGATCCCCCGCGCGAGCTCGGTCCTTTCCGGATCGAGTTCGTGCGGATGGCCCACTCGATCCCGGACTCGACCGCGATCGTCCTCGAGACGCCGGCCGGCCGGGTCGTGCACACCGGCGACTACAAGCTCGACCACACGCCCGTCGACGGACTCAAGACAGATGTCGGCCGGCTCGCCGAGCTCGGGAACCGCGGCGTCGATCTCCTGCTCGGCGACTCCACCAACGCCGAGCGGCCCGGCTTCACGCCGTCGGAGCGAATCGTCGGCGAGGCGTTCCGTCAGATCTTCCCGCTCCGCGATGGTCGCATCCTCGTGTCGTCGTTCGCGTCCAACGTCCACCGCATGCAGCAGGCGATCGACGTCGCGATCGGACTCGGGCGCAAGGTCTGCATCGTCGGACGCTCCATGCGCAAGAACGCGAACATCGCGCGGAGCCTCGGTTACATGGACGTGCCCGAGGGGATGCTCGTGCGCCCGCCCGAGCTCGAGGAGCTTGCCCCCCACGAGCAGCTGATTCTCTGCACGGGCAGCCAGGGCGAGCCGCTCTCCGCGCTGACGCGAATCGCGTACAACGATCATCCGGCGCTCCGGGTCGAGCGCGGAGACACGGTCATCATCTCGGCGAAGCCGGTTCCGGGAAACGAGCTGCGCGTTCACGACACCATCAACCAGCTCGCAAAGGCAGGCGCCGAGGTTCTGCATCAGGAGATCGCGCCCGTGCACGTCTCCGGCCATGCCTGCGCGGAGGAGCTGCGCACGCTGCTCTCGCTGCTGCGGCCGCGCGCGGTCATGCCGGTGCACGGCGAGTTCCGAATGCAGGCGGCGCACGCTCAGCTCGCGCGGGACGCTGGCGTTCCCGCCGGAAACATCCTGCTCGCAGAGAACGGCACGGTCGTCGAGCTCTCGCCGGACGGCGCCCGGATCGTCGACGAGGTGGAGACCGGCGTTGCGTTCGTGGACGGGCTCGGAGTGGGCGACGTCCACGACGTCGCGCTGCGCGACCGCCGCCGGCTTTCCGAGGACGGCGTCCTGATCATCGTTGCCACGCTCGCGTCGTCGAACGGCGGCTCTGCCGGTCCGCCCGAGCTGATCGCGCGCGGTTTCGGCGACAGCTCCGGTCCGCTGCTCGACGAGCTGCGCGACGAGGCGAACCGCATTCTCCAGCAGTGCCTCAGCGATGAGATCAGCGAGATCAAGCTCCTCCAGGAGCACCTTCATGACGAAGTAGGCCAATTGGTCTACGACAGAACCCGCCGCCGGCCGATGATCCTTCCGGTAGTGGTAGAGGTGTAGTGACCCACTGATGTCGACGATTCGAGAAAGAGAGCCCGGCTGGGCCGACGTGCTCGAGGACCACGCTGCCGAGTGGGCGACCGCGCGACGGCTCGTGGGCCAGCTCGGCGCATGCGACGCCGCGGCGCTCGCGTTCTGCCGCCTGCTCGAGCGCTGGGCGCGCGGGGACGCATTTCCTTCGACGCCCGGGGCGCGCGAGGCGGCGCTACGGCATGCGGCCGACCGCGTCGAGACGGCGCTTGCAGGTCTCGAGCATCCGCTCGACCGCTACCTCCTCGAGCTCGAGTCGGACCGGGCCGAAGGGCGCTCCTGGTACGGCGGTCCCGGCGCGGGCGAGCTGATCGAGTGGGCGCCGATCCTGAAGCGGGCGGGCGTCACGGCTTGTCCGACGCGCGTCGCGCAGGTGTATCTCGAGCTCGCCGTCCTCGTCAGAGCCCTGCAGGGGCTGGCCGACATGGCCCGCATCGACGCGGTTCCGGATCGCTCCTCGCTCTGGGCAGGTCTTTTCGACCTGCGCGAGAACCTCGAGCGTGCAGCGCACGACCTGCGCGCGCTCGCGGCCTAATAGTCGCTCATCCGGCGAGCCGTCCTTTCAGACGAGTCACAAATTCCAGGGTCTGACCCTGGTTGTGGCGGAAGCGTGACATCCCTTCCACAGGGAGCCGGTCGGGCCTAGGACTACTGGCCGGCGAACGGAAAGCGCTCCCGCGGGCGCCACTCGTCGGACGCGAATTCCTCCAGCAGCGTCGCCGCGTCGGGCTTGTAGCGACGGGGCAGGTGCGCCGCGAGCCGTCGTTCGATCTCGGCCTTGACCTGCGCGGCGTCGACGTCCTCGCCCAGCGTCACGTGAGGGACGACATCGGCGTGGAGGCCGCCGTACGGCGGCCAGGCCGGGAAGCGCCCGGACAGCGCCTGCATGCAGTCCCGTAGCTCGGCATCCGGCTCGGGCACCGCGTAGACGACCCGGGGCCACGCCGCGATCCGGGTCAGGGCGAACTCGAGCCGCGGTCGTCCGGCGAAGAACGACCGTGTATCCGCGAGCACTGCGTCCGTCAGCTCGTCACGCGGAGCGAACGGATACAGCAGCGTCAGGTGGAACGGAATGCCGCGCGAGACGGTCGCTGCCGCAAAGTCGCGGCGGACGGCGTCGAACGGCTCGGGGTCGTCGAGCACGAGGACGAGCGCGGTCTCGAGCGGCCTCGTCACGCTGCGAACCTTACGATCGGTCGGTGCCGCCGAGGCTGACAGTCGTCGGGTCGATCAACCTCGACCTCGTGGCGAAGGTCGAGCGTTTGCCGCGGGCGGGGGAGACGCTGACGGGCGCGACGCTCGAGCGCATCCCGGGCGGGAAGGGGGCGAATCAGGCGGTCGCCGCGGCCCGGCTCGGCGCGGACGTGCGGATGGTCAGCTGCGTCGGTGCCGATCCGGTCGCCGAGGAGGCGCTGGCCGGTCTGCGTGCCGCCGGGGTCGAGCTCGACGTGCGCGAAGTGGGAGCGCCGACCGGGATCGCGATCATTCTCGTCGGCGACGACGGCGAGAATCAGATCGTCGTCGTCCCCGGCGCGAACGCGCAGGTCGGCGGGTTCTCTTCTCCGGGCAACGTCCTCTGCCAGCTCGAGATCCCCGACTCGGCGCTGCTGGAGGCGCGCGCCCAGGCGGACTGGCTCTGCGTGAACGCCGCGCCGGCCCGTCCGCTCGTGGTGGACGCCGACCTCGTCGTGGCGAACCGCTACGAGGCCGAGCTCATCGGGGAGCAGCCGCTGCTCGCGGTGACCATCGGTGAGGAGGGCGCCGTTCTGCTGGAGGAGGGGAAGGAGGTGGCACGCGCGCGGCCACCGCACGTCGACGCCGTCGACGGGACCGCCGCAGGGGACGCGTTCACGGCCTGCCTCGTGGTCTCGCTCCTCGAGGACCGCGACCCCGAGGAGGCTCTCCGCCGCGCCTGCGCGGCCGGCGCGATCGCCGCGTCCCGGTTCGGCGCGCAGCCGTCTCTGCCGACCAGTGCGGAGGTAGACGCGATACTCCGATCGTGAGCGCGACGCCGATCCTGCTCGACTGCGATCCGGGCCACGACGATGCGATCGCGCTCCTGCTCGCCCTGGCCTCGCCCGAGCTCGAGCTCCGCGGCGTCACGACCGTCGCCGGGAACCAGACGCTCGAGAAGACGACGGCGAACGCGATCCGCGTGCTCGAGTTCGCCGGGCGGGCGGATGTTCCGGTCGCGGCCGGCGCCGATCGGCCCCTCGTACGCGAGCGGTTCGTAGCGGCCTACGTCCACGGCGAGACCGGCCTCGACGGGCCCGATCTTCCGCCGGCGGAGGGCGAGCCCGTCAACCGTCACGCGGCGGACTTCCTCGCCGACAAGATCCGCGACGCGAACGGTGCCGCCACGCTGGTGCCCACGGGACCGCTCACGAACGTGGCGCTCCTGCTCGCACTGCATCCGGACGCGCGGCCCGAGCGGATCGTTCTGATGGGAGGAGCGATCGCCGAGGGGAACGTCACTCCCGCAGCCGAGTTCAACATCTGGGCCGATCCGGAGGCCGCAGCGCGCGTGTTCGCGAGCGGCATCGACGTGACGATGGTCGGCCTCGACGTCACGCACAAAGCCCTCTTCACGAGCGCACACATCGGCCGGCTCGCGGGCAGGGTGGGGGAGATGGTGACGGAGCTGCTGCGCTTCTACGACCGCTTCCATCGCGAGGTGTACGGCTTCGACGGCTCGCCGATCCACGACGCAGTCGCCGTCGCGCAGGTGATGCGTCCCGACCTCGTCGAGACGAAGCACCTCAACGTTGAGATCGACGTCGAGTCGGAGCTCTGTCGCGGCCGGACCGTCGTCGACCTCTGGCGGCGCACCGAGCGCGAGCCGAACGCGCACGTCGGCGTCGACATCGACGCGGACGGCTTCCTCGAGCTGCTGATCGAGCGGATCAACTCGCTCGAGTGACCCTCGTCTTCGCGGCGATCGTTCCGCACGGAACGCTGCCTGAGGCTCCCATTCCGGGCGCCGACGCGACACACGAGGCGCTCGAGGAGCTTCGCCGCCGCTTCGAGGCCGCCGGGCCGGAAGCGACGATCGTCCTCACTCCGCACAACGTCCACGTCGAAGGGCACTTCGCCGTCGTGCTCGCAGGGACGCTCGCGGGACGGCTGGCGGAGCTCGATGCGCCGGACGTCGAGCTTTCGTCGCCGGTCGATCTCGAGCTCGCGACCCAGATCGTGGTCGCCCTGCACGACGAGCAGCTTCCGGTCGTCGGCGCGAGCTTCGGCTCGAACGATCCCGGTGCCGCGACGGCGCCGATGGACTGGGGCGTGCTCATTCCGCTCTGGTACATGGGCGGCCGTTCCGACCCGCAGGTTCCGGCGGTCGTGGTCAGCCCGGCGCGCGACCGGCCGATCGAGGAACACGTTCGCGCGGGGCGTGTCCTGGCGCGAGCGGCCTCGGCCTCGGGCACGAGCGTCGCACTCGGTGCGAGTGCAGATCACGGCCACGCTCACGATGCGGAAGGACCGTACGGCTTCGACCCGGCAGCAGCGGAATACGACGAGCGCGTCGTCGAGCTCGTGAAAGGCAACCGGCTGGACGGCCTCCTCGAGCTCGACCCGGCCCTCGTCGAGGCCGCGAAGGCGGACAGCTGGTGGCAGCTGCTGATGCTCCACGGAGCGTTGGAGGAACGCTGGAGCGGAGAGTTTCTCTCTTACGAAGCATCAACGTATTTCGGGATGCTCTGTGCCGCCTATGCGCCTAATTAAAGACGTGGGCTTCCCAGGCCGAAACCAGCCTGGTAATGCCAATGAGTGGAGAAATGCGGCTGCGGCAACTCGTCCTCGCGCTGGTCGCGCTGACCGGAATCTGGGTCGGCGTGCTGATCCAGCGCAGTCACCAGGCTCCCGCCAGGGCGTTCACGGCCGGTCCGGCGTCCCCGGACTTCCCCGCGCCGAAGCTCCTCCACGTCGCGGGCCTCAGCCGGCCCGCTGCGTCGAGACCGATCGTCAAGGTGGTCGTGCCGCGCGCGCACGTCTCCCCACCGGCACCCGTGCCTCGAGTGCCGAAGGTCAGGACTCGTCCCGCGCGGGTCGTTCCGCCTGAGTCCGCCCCGAGCGAGACGGAGCAGATCTCAGCAGATACGCGCTCGGCCGCCGAGACGCCGCCGCCGCCGCTCGAGCCTCTGGCGATCACGGACGCGCAGGTCGTCGCACTTACCTCGTCGAGCGCGCGGGCCACCTGGCGGACCAACGTCCCGACCCAAGCCCAGACCGCGTTCGGCCTCGACGCGCCGGCGATCTGGGCGCAGCCGAGCGGCGACAGCCTGGTCGACCACGTGAGCGAGCTCAGCGGGCTCGAGTTCTCGACGACGTACACCGTCTACCTCCACGCGGTCGACGAGTGGAACCGCGCGCAGACACAGGCCCTGACCCTCACTACCGGGCCGATGCTGAACGCGTCGGCAGCGCGCACGCTCGGTGACGAGATCGTCGTGGACGATCAACCGTTCTTCCCGACCGCGGTCTGGGCGCAGTGCTCCGACATGTTCGGCAGCAACATCGACGACGGGATCAACCTGTTCATGGGCGACGGCTGCGACGACGACGGCGACCTGCCCAGGCGGCTCGGCGGCCGCGCGTACTCGATCGTCGACGCGGAGCACGCTGCGGAGGCCGAGGGGCGCGGCGTAATCGGCTGGTACTTCCCCGACGAGTGGGATGCCTTCCTCCAGAGCTCGGTCAAGCGCGCCGACCTCGCGGAGGACATTCCCGAACCGCGTCCCGGCCGCATCAGCTTCCTGACCCTGACGAATCACTTCTACAGCCGTGCCGAGCCCCTACCGCAGGGCAAGGGCATGTATCCGGTCTTGTTCTCGATCCCCGACGTGCTCGGCTTCGACCTCTACCCGCTCCAGGTGTGGTGCCGTCCCGCTTTCGGCGACGTATTCGACGCGCAGCACGAGCTGCAGGTGGCTTCGGGTGGAAAGCCGACCTTCCAGTGGATCGAAGTGGCCCGGATGGAGCAACCCTGCCGGAACCATCCCGCCCTCGACCCGACCCCGGCCACGGTGCGCGCCGAGGCCTGGCTCTCGATCGGCGGCGGGGCGAGCGCCGTCGGATACTTCCCCAATCACTGGTCGGATCCGATCGGCGACGAGATCGCGCGGACGAACCACGAGATCAAGGCGCTGACGCCGGCCCTGCTCGCGCCCACCGTGAACGCGCAATCCGACAACGGCGCCGTCCGCGTCTCCGGGCGGAGCCTGAACGGTGCGCTGTACGTGATCGCAGTCAACACCGGCGAGACGACGCAACAGGCGAAGATCTCGCTCGAAGGAATTGCCGGACGGTCGGCAACGGTGTTCGGCGGCGGCCAGGCCGTCGGCGCCGACGACCAGGGCTTCTCCGACACGTTCGGTCCCCTGGCCGCCCGTGTGTATGTGATTCCTCCCGCGGGCTGGTAGTCAGTCGCCGCGAAAGCTTCGCTTTCGCGGCGAGACTGAACGGCCGCTTCGCGGCGAAACGTGCGCGGGCAGAGCCCGCGCACTCTTGAGGTTCTCGGCGAAAGGTCGTGGTCCACGGGCGGTGGCGCTGAAGCGTCCCCGCCCGCGTGAGTTCGGCCTCCAGATAGGAGAGGTGAGCGAAACGACTAGCGAAACTCGTCGTCAACCCGACTTCAGGTCGGAAAGTGGGACTCTCCGGACCTCATCGCCGCTCCCGTTGCAGACCTTGCAAGTCATCTTGCCGCCGCCTGCGCGTATCTGGCCCTGCGGGGGGTCTTTCTCGCCTGTTCCGCCGCAGTTCGGGCAAGGAAAGAACACCTGTATCTCGGGCTCCTGCGCCACTCGGCGCGACGATATCGCCTACGCGGCGAGTGACACGACTCGCGCGCGGGCGAGAGCCTGCGACAGTCGAGCGAGCATCGTCAGATCCGTGTGGAGCATGACGCGCTCCAGGCCGCGAATGCGAAGCGGGCCAGACCGTAGTGTGTTTCAATCGTCCGAACTCGCGTTCGACAGAAGCGCGGCCACGGTAGAGATCGCAGGACGCTGCCTCTCTGCGACGAATTGGCGCCTATGGCGCGCCGTCGCAAGAAACGCACGCTCAGACCACGCCTGCCTTCGCGCGTTCGCAAGCGGGGGCGCAAGCGCAAGGTCAAGAGCGAGCAGCACCTCGAGCTGACCGGGCTCGGGCTGCTCGCGTTGGGCACGTTCCTCGCCTCGATCCTCTACCTCGGCTGGAGCGGGGGCATGGTCGGCGGCTGGGTCGCGGACGCGTTCACGGCCATGATCGGCGACGCCGCCTACGCCGCTCCGGTCGCGTTCGTCACGGTGGGGGCGCTGATGGTCGCGCGAAGCGCCCTCGTCGACGTTCGACCGTTCCGCACGGGGATCGTCGTGACGAGCTTCGGGCTCCTCGGCACGCTCGGCTCGGCGCACGGCGGCGCCTTCGGGCGTGCGTTCGAGAAGCTCTTCGGGATGCTCGTCGGGAACACGGGCACGACGATCGTCGGCATCCTCGCGCTCGCCGTCGGCTCGCTCCTGCTCTCGGGCGCCTCTGCGGGCGCCCTCGTCCGGCGCTCGGGCCACGCAGTCCGACGCGCGCACAGCCGTGCCCGGCGCGCAGTGCCGGCCGAACACGTGCGACCAGCACCTGTCATCCAGCTCCGCCCGCATGAGCCTCCCGTCGACGTGGTGCACGACTTTCCGGATGTCATCGGGGAGAACCAGCCTCCGCCCCTGTTGATCGACCCGGTCTCCTCGGAGGAGCCGGACCAGCCGAGCCTCTTCGACGTCGGCACGGTCGAGACGCACGAGGAGTACCACCTGCCCGACCGCGCGATTCTCCACCGCTCACCACCCGCGAGCGAGCTCTCTACGGACGTCGCGGAGCGAACCGCCGCCGCGCTCGTGCAGACGCTCGCCCACTTCGGCGTCGAGGCGACCATCGTGGGACAGATCTCCGGGCCGCGCGTGACGCGGTACGAGCTACGGCTCGCGCCCGGAACGAAAGTCTCGAAGGTGGCCGCGCTCAGGGACGATCTCTCGTATGCGCTGGCGACGACCGAGATCCGCATCCTCGCGCCGATCCCCGGCAAGCAGGCGGTCGGCGTCGAGGTTCCGAACCTCTCCCCGAACCTCGTCACGCTCGGCGACATCTTCGACGACCTTCCTGCAACCGCGAGCCCGCTCGCGGTCTGGCTCGGCAAGGACATCTCCGGCACCGCCGTCTGGACCGATCTCGCACGCATGCCGCACCTGCTGATCGCCGGCACGACCGGATCGGGGAAGTCGGGCTGCATCAACACGATCCTGACCTCCGTGCTTCTGCGCTCGACGCCTGACGAGGTGCGGCTGATCCTGATCGACCCGAAGCGCATCGAGCTCGGCTTCTACGAGTCGATTCCACATCTGCTGACGCCGGTGGTCTCGAGCCCGAAGCAGGCCTCTGCCGCTCTGACCAACATCGTCGCGGAGATGGAGCGGCGCTACGAGCGGCTGTCCGCCGTACGCGCGCGCAATCTCGCCGAGGCGAACCGGGCGCTGCGCCAGCGCGGCGAGCAGGCGATGCCGCACCTGCTCGTCGTGATCGACGAGCTCGCCGACCTGATGATGATCTCGCCGCAAGACGTGGAGGACGCCGTGATCCGCCTCGCGCAGAAGTCGCGCGCGGTCGGCGTGCACCTCGTGCTCGCAACGCAGCGTCCGTCGGTCGACGTTATCACCGGAATGATCAAGGCGAACGTTCCCTCGCGGATCGCCTTTGCCGTCTCCTCTCAGACCGACTCGCGCGTGATCCTCGACCAGGCAGGCGCCGAGAGCCTGCTCGGCCAGGGCGACATGCTCTTCAAGCCCCTCGGCACGTCACGGCTCCAGCGCGTCCAGGGCGCTTACGTCTCGGAAGAAGAGATCGCCCTCATCGTCGACCAGTGCCGGCACCAGCGCGAGCAGGAGCTCGACGAGTCGCTCCTCGAGCTCCCGGAGGTCTTCGCCGAGGACGTCGACGGCGAGGACGGGGAATTCGATCCGGACGAGGATCCGCTGCTGGAGAAGGCGATCGACGTCGTGCTGCAGACGCAGACGGCGTCGGTGTCGCTCCTGCAGCGCCGCCTGCGCGTCGGCTACACGCGGGCGGGCCGGCTGATCGACATGCTCGAGCGGCGGGGGATCATCTCCGGCTACGAAGGCTCGAAGCCGCGGCGCGTCCTCATCACGGACGCAGAGCAGATCGTCTCGTAATCCACGGGTAGACCGAACGGCGAAGGCCGGTTGCCCGTACAGGCGATGCGACGAGTCGGGTCTAGTCTCGAGCCATGTACGAGACGCAGGGAGATCCGATCGACCTGGCCGCGCGTGCAGCACGAGCCCGCCGCCGCGCCGCCCGCCGGGAGCACCAAGCCGCCACTGCGCGGAAGCTGCTGTGGCGCTGGGCCGGTCAACCCCGCGCGCGGCCTCCGGTCGGAACGGCGCGGTAGAGGTGCTCGGGCCTCCCGGTCGCTCCGTAGCGCAGCGTCAGCTCCAGCGACCCTGAGGACGCGAGAAACTCGAGGTATCGCCTCGCGGTGCCGCGGCTGATGCCGGCCCGCTCGGCGACATCGCCGGCCGTCACGTCTTCGCCCGCTTCGCCGACGACCTCGAGCACGAGCGCGAGCGTGGGCGACGAGATTCCCTTGGGCAGCTCCGTCGTGCCCTGCGCGCGGAGCAGCGCGTAGAGACGATCGATCTCGACCTGGTCGGCCTCGCGCATGCGACTCATCCGGGCCCGGAGCGCGGCGTACTTCTCGAGGCGTTCGCGGAACGTGTCGAAGAAGAACGGCTTGACGAGGTAGTGGATCACGCCGCCCTGCATCGCCCGGCGAAGGGTGTCCACGTCCTTGGCAGACGTGATCGCGATCACGTCCACCGCCGGAGAGCCCGGCTCGCGAAGCGCGCGCAAGACTTCGAGCCCGCTGATGTCGGGCAAGTAGATGTCGAGGAGGATGAGGTCCGGCTGGAGGCGCCGCGCGAGCTCGATCGTCTCCCTGCCGGTGTGAGCTTCGCCGACGACCTCGAAGCCGTGCACGCGCTCGACATACGACCGGTGCACCGAGGCGGCCATGTAATCGTCGTCCACGACGAGCGTTCTGATCATCGCGCGGCCAGCTCGCGCTCGTGGGGAAGGAAAGCCGTGAAGAGCGCGCCCTCGTCGTTCTCGACCTTGACGTAGCCGCCACGACGCCGGACGGCCTGCTGGACGAGCGCGAGTCCAAGCCCGCGGCGCTGCGCGCCGGTCGCCACCTTCGTCGTGAAGCCGTCCTCGAAGATCTCCTCGGCGAGGGTCGGGTCGATTCCGGGCCCCGAGTCGTGCACCCGCAGGAGAATGCCGTCGGGCTCGTCTCGAATCGTCACCTCGATCCAGCCCGAACCCTTCCGGGTGCCGGCCACGGACTCGAGGGCGTTGTCGACGAGGTTGCCGATGACGGAGATGAGGCTCTGCGCGTCCTCGACATCCTCCGGCAGGCGTGTGTCGTCGGTGACACGGAGCTCGATGCCCCGTTCGGACGCGATCGCCGCCTTGCCGAGCAGCAGAGCGACGAGCGCCGGATCGCCGACGTTCTCGACGATAGAGCCGACGAGCGCCTGATGCACGAGCGACGAATCGTTGATGAAGCGAATCGCCTCGTCGTAGCGCCCGAGCTCGATCAGGCCGGCGACGACGTGAAGCTTGTGCGAGAAATCGTGCTCCTGCGCGCGCAGGGCCTTCGCCAGATCGCGGGCCTCGTCGCGCTCCCTCACGAGCTCCTCGAGCTCGGTCCGGTCTCTCAGCGTGATCACCGCGCCGATTGCCTGCCCTCGGACGGAAACCGGCATGCGGTTGACGACGAGCAGGCGGTCGTTGACGAGCACGAGCTGGTCCGGCAGATCGACGTTGCCGGCGAGCACTTCGCGGACGTGTCCCGGGGGGACGATCTCGGTCAGCCGCCGGCCGACCGCGCCGTCGTCCAGCTCGAGGAGTCGTTTGGCCTCGTCGTTGACGAGGGTCACGCGTCCCGCGTTGTCGGTCGCGACGGTTCCCTCGCGGATCCCGTGCAGCATCGCCTCACGCTGCTCGAGCAGCGCAGCGATCTCATCCGGCTCGAGGTCGAAGGTCTGGCGCTTGATTCTGCGGGCGAGGAGAACGGAGCCGACGATCCCGAGCAGCAGACCGAGCGCCGGAGGGATCAGGATGACCGGAAGATCCGCCCGGAGCTGTGCGCTCACGTCGCGTTCGAGGAGCCCGATCGACACCAGCCCGATGATGCGCCCATGCTCGTAGAGCGGCACTTTCGCTCGCACCGACTTACCGAGTGAGCCTGTCTGTACGCCGACGTAGGTCTTGCCCAAGAGCACAGGGCTGAAGTCGGTTGAGACGCGCTTTCCGAGCTTCGCGGGGTTCGGATGCGAGTAACGGATGCCCTCCCGGTTCGCGACGACCACGAAGGACGCTCCGGTCGCGTGCCGTATGCGCTCGGCGATCGGCTGGATGATCCTGGCCGGATTGGGCGTGTGGAAGGCTCGCGTGATCTCCGGGACCGATGCCACCGTGTGCGCGATCGCGAGCGACTGCCGGCCGGACTGCTTGTCGAGCTGATTTCGCGCCTCGATGATCGAGACGGCCAGGCCCGTCCCCAGAGTCAGGACGATGATCGCGAGCTGCAGCAGGAGGATCTGCCGCGACAGCCGCAGCCGACCCCAGAAACGGCGCCTCTCCCGCCTCATCGGCGGATTGTACTGCGCTCCATGTGCCACTTTCGCGTGGGCAAAAAGGATAAAACGTTTTCAACGAAACAAACGAACAAGAAGGGCGCAAATCGTCGACATTCGGTCACGCAAAATTCACAATCCCCGCCGCCTATGTCCGTGGCGAACGTCACCAACGCGAACGTCCGACAACCATGAGGGAGGGAAACCAGTGAACAGTGCAGCAAAGGCGCGCGGGGTTCTCGTGCTTGCGCTGGCGGCGACCGCGGGGCTCCTGGCCGCGGGTTCCGCGAGCCCGCGTACCGACGCCACCGCCGCGAAGCCCAAGCCGAAGAAGCACTCGCTCGCGCCGCTGATCAAGCAGTCCAAGACCGAGTCCGGCCTGGTGTTCTACGGCAATCCCCCGACCGCGAACTTCAAGGCGCTCGTCGAGCGCTTCAATGCCGTCTACCCGTGGATCAAGGTGACCTCGTACGATCTCGAGGACAACACGATCTTCTCGAAGTACGCATCCGAGGCGCAGCAGGGAGTACGAAGCGCTGATGTTCTCATCGCGAGCGCGCCGAATCTCTGGATCTTCGCAGCGCGCCAGAAGTACCAGCTGGACTTCACCCCGAACGGGCTGGCGAGCTATCCCACGTTCGTCAAGCAGTTCAACGGCATCTACGTGATGTCGCCGGACCCGGCCATCATCGTCTACAACAAGGTCGTTCTGAAGGACAAGGTGCCGACTTCCGTGACGGCGATCGCGCGGGACGCCGATACCTACAAGAAGGTGTCCGGATACACCGTCGACAACACCTTCGGCTACACCGCCCTCTGGGGCTACGTGCAGAAGAAGGGCTGGTCGAACTTCCAGGCGATCGGCAAGCGGCTCAGTCCGACCACCGGCGTCGCCTCGCAGCTGCAGCTCGTTGCCCAGGGCGGGGCGGTGGCCACCTACCTCACCTCGCCGACCGCGCGCTTCCGGATCGCGAGCGACTCGAACCTCCAGCGACTACTCGACTGGTCGTACACGAAGGACGCGCAGCCGCTCGTGCCCCGCGGAATCGCGATCACGAAGAAGGCGAAGAGTCCTGCGTCGGCGAAGCTGTTCCTCGACTTCGTCTACTCGACCAAGGGCCAGCAGGCGATGTGCGACGCCGGCTTCACGGCGTTCCGCAACAACTTCCGAGCTTCGGGTGGTTGCACGAACACCTTGGCGGACGTGTACCAGAAGGTCGGCAAGAAGAACGTGATCCTCGTTCCCTTCAGCCGGAAGTTCGTCAACGACCGACCGAAGTTCGCGGCCCGCTGGCATTCGATCTTCGGCTAGGCCGGCCAGGGGCGTCTGAGCGAATCGAACGGGCCGAGTGAGCACGACCACGACCGCCTCCGTCTCGCAGCCGTTCCCTCAGCCGCGCAGGAGCTGGCTGCCGGCGGGGGTCCTGCAAGGCGCGACGTGGGTTCTCGTGGTCACCCTGATCCTCGGCCCGTTCGTTCCGCTCCTCTACGCCTCTCTCCGTGACCGCCCGCTCTATCAGGCAGGCGGCGTCTTCACCCTCGATCCTTACCGCGAGCTGTTTGGTGAAGCGGCCTTCTGGCATGCCTGGGAGAACACACTTGCATTCGCAGCCCTGACGACGGCGATCGCCGTCGCCTTCGGCGCGGCCTTCGCCATTCTCTGCGGCCGCACGGATCTCCCCGGGCGACGTGCTTACTCCCGGCTCGTCCTGCTGCCGATCTTGCTGCCATCCCTCGGCGTCGTGCTCGGCTGGGTGGTGATCTGGGGTCCGGGGGGCTACCTCACGAACTTCTTCTCACAACGTCTCCACATCGGGACACTCGCGATCGACACGATCCCCGGCATGGCGCTCGTCGAGGGCGCACGCCTGCTGCCGATCGCGTTCCTCACCTGCCAGGCCGCGCTCGCGCGAGCCGACTCGGCGCTCGAAGACGCGGCCCGCAGTGCGGGTGCTCCGCCGCTGAAGGTGCTGCGCAGCGTCACGATTCCCATGCTGCGCCCGGCGTTGCTGAATTCGGCGACGCTGATCTTCACGCTCGCCATCGCCGCCCTCGGCATCCCGCTGCTGCTCGGTACCTCCAGGAACATCAACTTCGTGTCGAGCTACCTCTACAACCTCTGGACGAACGCCTCGGAGCCCGATCCAGGCTCTGTCAGCGCGGGAGCGATCATGCTGCTCGTCGTCGCAACGCTCCTGCTCCTGATTCGAAACCGCCTCCTCGGCGCCGAAGCACGCTTCGTCTCGGTCACCGGACGGGCGGGGCGACGCGAGATGCTGGGTCTGCGTGTGTGGCGCTGGCCGCTTGCGGCCGTCGTGGCCGTCTACCTCGTCTTCACGACGCTCATCCCGGTGCTAGGGCTCGCCCTGATGTCCGTCGTGACCGTGCTGACGCCGCTGATCGCCCCGTGGGAGCTCTTCACCTGGAGTAACTGGCAGGCGCTCGGCGACGACGTCTTTCGCCGGTCCCTGGAGAACAGCGCGATCATCTCGGTCGTCGGCGCCGTCCTTGCGACGTCGCTCGTCGCGCTCGCGACGCTCGTCGCGCATCGCTCGCGCTTCCCGCTCAGGCGGAGCCTCCCGGTCGTCCTTCTCTATCCGCGCGCCACCCCGGGGATCATCATCGGGATCGGCTTCTTCTGGACCTTTCTCGTCACGGGTGCGATCGGTGACTGGTTCCGCGGGAGCATCTGGGGGATCATGCTCGCCTTCTGCATACGCAACCTGCCCTTCGCGTACGTCGTCATGTACCCGACGCTCGCGCGGATCGGCGAAGAGCTCGATCGGGCGGGGAGAGCCGCGGGCGCCGGCTGGTGGAAGACGAGCAGGAGCATCGTCCTCCCGCTCTTGCGACCGGCGTTGTTCGCCTCGTTCGTCCTCATGTTCGTCGAGATTCTCAACGACTACGATCCGGCCGTCTTCCTCGTGAAACCAGGGACCGAGGTGATGGGCGCAACGATGCTGTCGCAGTTCCTGCAAGGTTTGATCGGGCCGGTCTCGGCGCTGGCGATGGTCCAGGTTGCGATCACCGTGATCGTCCTCGCCATCGGCGCGACAGTCTTCAAGATCGGTTCGGTCGGAGGCGACCATGCCTGAGATCCAGGTCGAGAACCTCACCAAGTCGTTCGGCGATCAGCGCGCCCTCGACCGCGTCGGCTTCGCCGTCGAGGAAGGCGAGCTCTTCACCTTGCTCGGCCCCAGCGGCTGCGGGAAGTCGACGACGCTGATGTCGATTGCGGGCTTCCAGCAACCTGACGAAGGCCGGATTGTCGTTGGAGACCAGACGTTCTTCGATGCGGAACGCCGGATGAGTGTCGCCGCCGAACGGCGCAACCTCGGCATCGTCTTCCAGTCCTACGCGGTTTGGCCGCACATGACCGTGTTCGAGAACCTCGCTTTCCCGCTGAAGGTGCGAAAGCTGAAGCGCGCCGGGATCCGGGCGCGCGTGCTCGAGGTGCTCGATCTCGTCGAGATGAGGGAGTACGAGAAGCGCTATCCGCACCAGCTCTCCGGGGGTCAGCAGCAACGCGTCGCGCTCGCCCGCGCGCTCGTCTACTCGCCCGCGGTGCTTCTGCTCGACGAGCCTTTCTCGAATCTGGACGCGAAGCTGCGTGAACGGGCGAGGACCTGGGTCAAGGAGCTGCAGCGCACGCTTGGACTGACGACCATCTTCGTGACACACGACCAAGACGAGGCCCTGTCGATGAGCGACCGTGTCGTCGTGATGAGCGCAGGCCGGGTGCAACAGATCGGCACGCCCGAGGAGGTTTACCGCTCGCCGGCGAATCGCTTCGTGGCGGAGTTCGTCGGGCGAGTCAATTTGATCGACGGCGTCGTAGCCTCGAGGGAAGGCACGACTCTCCTGGTCGAGGTCGGTGCCTCCAAGAACCGCCTCGCCGTCGCCGCGCCGGAGGGTGCCGGTCTCTCCGGGCGCGTCACGCTTGCGTTCCGCCCGGAAGCGGTCGTGCTCTTTTCGGCGGATGAAGGGTCGGCCAACGGGACGAACACGTGGGACGCGGATGTTCAGGCGGTTGCGTTTCTGGGCGACCACTATGAGTACGTGGTGAACGTCGGCTCGTTGCCCTTGACCGTCCAGAGCCTCAGACGAGTTCCGGGCGATCGGATCAAGGTCCACATCCCGCCCGACGCGTGCAGCGTCGTCTCCGCCGGCGCCGGCTGAACCGCAGGCTCGCATACGCGCTCGCGGCCATGACGGCGGCGCAGGCCGCCGTCTACATCGCGCGGCCGGTCACTTCTTACCGCCTGCTCTCGGTCGGAGCGAGTGCACGTGCGGTTGGGCTCGTCGCGGCGGCTTTCGCGCTGCTCCCGCTGTTCGCGGCGATCCCGCTTGGTCGCTTCTCGGACCGGCGCGGCGGCGGTCCGCTCCTCGCCGCCGGCTGCGGCGTGCAGACTGTCTCCTGCCTCATGCTCGCGGTGGCGCGCACGCCCGTCGAGCTTGCAGCAGCGACAGCGCTTCTGGGTCTGGGACATCTCGCGCTTGCGCTGGGTGTGCAGGAGGTAATCGCGCGTGAGTCCGACCCGAAACACCACGACCAGCACTTCGGCCTCCTCACGGCCGGCGTCTCGCTGGGCCAGCTCATCGGTCCGGTGCTCGGCGGTGTACTGCTGGAGCACCGTGGCGCCGCATCTCTGACGAGTGCCACGAGCCGGGCGATGGTCGTCGGTGCCGGACTCGCCGCGCTTGCGACCCTCTGGGCCGCGCTGGCAGAGCGACGGCGGCCCCGCTCGTCCTCTGCGGAAGGGACCGAGCGGCGAAGCGGCAGCGTCGGCACGATCCTTGCGACCCCGGGCGTACCCGCGGGAATCTTTGCGAGCATCGCCGTCCTCTCTGCCGCGGACGTCTTCACCGCCTACATGCCCGTCCTCGGTGAGCAGCGGGGGATCGCTCCGGGTGTTGTCGGCCTCCTGCTCGGACTGCGCGCGGCCGCCTCACTCGCGTCGCGGGTCGGAATCGGTGCGATCGTGCGCGCTGTCGGCCGGCTGCGGCTCATCGCGCTCAGCGCGACAGCCGCGGCGGGCGCGTTCGTCGGACTGACCCTGACGCAGCAGTTGTGGGCGCTCGCCCTGCTCGCCGTCCTCGCCGGTTTCGGCCTTGGCTTCGGTCAGCCTCTGTCGATGACGATCGTCGTCCAGCTCGTCCCCTCGTACGCCCGGGCGACAGCCCTTGCGATTCGGCTCACCGGCAATCGCGTCGGCCAGGTCGCCGGACCCGCTGTGGCGGGCGCCGTCGCCGGGAGCGGCGGCATCCGGCCCGTCTTCTGGATGCTCAGCGGGACGCTGACCGCCTCGGCGGCGGCCGTCCTGCGACCGGGGATCGCGCGCAGGCTGGGGCGGGGGGCCGAGCGCGAGCCGCCCGCTGATGTGCCTGTCGAAGAGCCCGTGTGATCCAATTGCGGACCAAACGCGTCGGAAAGGCTTGCTGCTAACTCCCTCCTCGAACGTACGTCCTAATGACGTTAGAATCACCCCCGTTGAGAAGGGGTGACCGGGTCAATCTGAGGGGAGTATCTATGCGAAGCAGGCGTTGGTTGGCGTGGGCGACTGTCGTGCTGGTCGCCGGCGCGCTGACCGTCACGGCCGTCGGAGTCAGCAGTGCTGCGAGCAACAAGCAGAAGGCGACGGTCAAGGTCGCGGTCGTCACGGACATCGGTGGGCTCAATGACAAGGGGTTCAACCACTTGTCCAACGTCGGCCTGCAGCGGGCGATCAAGAAGCTCGGCGTCGAGGGCCGTGTGTTCACCACGCAGACGGCGAACGACCGCACCCCGAACCTCCGGGCGGCCGCCCAGCAGGGCTACGGCCTGGTTATCGCGGTCGGCGTGCTGTTCGCTTTCGGACCGCTGGATGCGGTAGCGCCCAGCTTCCCGAACACGAAGTTCGCGGGTGTCGACGTCAGCTGGGCAGATCTCCAGTCGAAGCCGACGAACGTCCGCGGGATCCAGTTCAAGGAGCAGGAAGCGGGCTACCTGGCCGGATACATCGCGGGCCTCGTGATCAAGCGGCATCACTACAAGGGCAAGCAGATCATCAGCGGCGTCGGCGCCAACAAGGTGCCGGCGATCACTCGTTTCCTCGCCGGCTATGCCGCGGGAGCGAAGAAGGCGAATCCGAAGGTGACCGTTCTCACCAACTATGCGAACGACCCGACCTTCGCCGACCAGGCGAAGTGCAAGGAGACGACGCTGAACCAGATCTCTCGCGGCTCGGGCATCGTCTTCGAGGCGGCCGGCCAGTGCGGTCTCGGTGGCTTGGACGCTGCCAAGGAGAAGCACATCTGGGGCATCGGTGTCGACGCTGACCAGGGTTATCTCGGGACACACATGCTGACGAGCGCAACGAAGCACGTCGACGTCTCGGTCTACGAGGCGATCAAGGCCTACAAGGCGAACCCCACGGGGTTCCAGGGCGGCTTCAACAAGAACTACAGCGTCAAGAACGGCGGCGTGGGCTACGGCAAGCTCAGCAAGAAGCTCTCGAAGGCCGACCGCGCGTTCATCATCCCGAGGGTCGAGAAGATCAGGAAGCTGATCGCCTCGGGCAAGATCAAGCCGCCGGCGTCGTAAAGCACTCCGACGGCTCTAGGGGGCGGGCCTCGTCCCGCCCCCTAGGATTCCCACTCGATGGCCGACGAGCCGCCCGTCCTCGAGCTCCGTGGGATCACGAAGCAGTTCCCGGGCGTTCGGGCGAACGACCGGATCGACTTCGACCTCTACCCCCGTGAGGTGCACGCCCTGCTGGGCGAGAACGGCGCCGGCAAGTCGACGCTGATGAACATCCTCTACGGGCTCTACCGGCCGGACGAGGGCGAGATCCGCGTTCAGGGGAGACCGGTGACCATGCATTCGCCGGGGGACGCGATCCAGCACGGCATCGGGATGGTCCACCAGCACTTCATGTTGATCCCGGTGATGACAGTGGCAGAGAACATCGTGCTCGCGTCCGAGCCGACCCATGCCGGCGTGCTGCTCGACTACGACGCGGCCGTCGAGCGCGTGCGAGAACTCTCGAACCAGTTCGGCCTCTCGGTCGACCCGAAGGCGCGGATCCAGAACATCACCGTCGGCCAGCAGCAGCGGGTCGAGATCCTGAAGGCGCTCTACCGCGGTGCGGAGATCCTCATCCTCGACGAGCCGACCGCCGTGCTGACCCCGCAGGAGACCGAAGAGCTCTTCGAGATCATCCGCGGCCTGAGAGAGCAGGGGAAGTCCGTCATCTTCATCAGTCACAAGCTACGCGAGGTTCTGGAGATCGCCGACCGGATCACGGTCCTGCGGCGCGGCAAGAAAATCTCGACGGAGCCGCGGGAGGGCGCGACCGAGGCGGGGCTGGCGCGTCTGATGGTGGGCCGTGAGGTCCTGTTCCGCGTCGACAAGAAGCCTGCGGCGCCGGCAGAGCCGCTCCTGACCGTCCAGGGGCTGCGGGTTCTCGACGAGCGCGGCCTCGAGGCGGTGCGCGGGGTCTCCTTCGAGGTCCGCGCCGGAGAGATCGTCGGCCTTGCTGGTGTCGACGGCAACGGACAGGCGGAGCTGATCGAGGCCCTGAGCGGGCTCCGCCGGCCGATCGCAGGGCATGTGCTGATCGGTCGCAAGGACGTCACCGGCGCGCACGCCCGCAACGTTCTCGACCTCGGGCTCGGCCATATTCCCGAGGATCGCCATCGGCGCGGGCTCGTGCTCGAGTTCAACCTGGCCGAGAACCTTGCGCTGCACGACTACCGCAAATCTCCGACCTCTCGGCTCGGCTGGCTCTTTCCGAATCGACTCATCCGTTGGGCGCGCGGGCTGCTCGAGCAGTTCGACGTGCGCGGAGGTGGCCCCTACACGCGGGCCTCGGCGTTGTCGGGCGGAAACCAGCAGAAGCTCGTGCTCGCGCGCGAGCTCGCCCGCGACCCGCGTGTGCTGCTCGCCGGCCAGCCGACCCGCGGCCTCGACGTCGGGGCGATCGAGTCGGTTCATCGACGACTCGTCGAAGCGCGCGACCGCGGCAAGGCGGTCCTGCTCGTCTCCCTCGAGCTGGAAGAGATCTTCTCCCTTTCGGACCGAATCCTTGTCATCTACGAGGGCCGGATCGTCGGCGAGTACCCGCCGGACGTGACGGAAGAGGAGCTTGGGATCGCTATGACCGGCGGCAGGACTCGCGAAGAAGTAGCCACGTGAGCGAGACCGCGACTCCACCTTCGTCGTCCGAAGGCGAGGTCGTACCGAGCGTCGCCGCGCGGCTGGCCCTGTACCAGCGCGCGGGTGGGATCGTGACGCCGCTGATGACTGCCTTGCTCGCCTTCTTCGTCGGGGGACTCGTCGTCCTCGTCACGACCCACAAGAATCCCGTCAACACCTACCGGGAGATCTTCGACGGCACTGGACTCAACTGGCTCTTTCCGTGGGTACACGGCCAGGAACGGTTCACCGCGTCGCTGAACCTCCAGCAGACGCTGATCCTGACGACGACGCTGATCCTGACCGGCCTCGCCGTCGCCTTCGCCTTTCGCTGCGGCCTGTTCAACATCGGCGGTCAGGGTCAATACATCGTCGGTTCTCTCATCGCCGTCCAGACGGGCGTCTGGTTCGCCGGTATGCCCGCCGTGCCGCACGTGCTGCTCGCCGTAACCGCGGCCATGCTCGTGGGCGCGCTGTGGGGCGGTATCGCCGGCTTTCTTCGCGCCACCGTCGGCGCGCACGAGGTGATCACGACGATCATGCTCAACTGGATCGCCCTGTGGGTCGGGAGCTGGCTGGTCGGCTTCGGTGGGCCGATGCAGGACAAGGCGCAGATTTCGGCGCCCGTCACGAAGGAGATCGCCGCCGGGGCGAAGCTCCATGTCTGGTGGGGCAGCGCCATCCTGCAGGGCCTTCACATCGGCTTCTTCATCGCCCTCGCCGCGCTTGTCGTCTACTGGATCGTCCTGAATCGCACGACGCTCGGCTATGAGGTGAAGGCGGTCGGGTTCAACGCCGAGGCCGCACGGTACGGGGGGATCAGCGTCTCCCGCAACTACTTCATGGCCATGGCAATCTCAGGTGCGTTTGCCGGCATTGCGGGCGCGATGGACATCCTCGGGTGGCAATTCCGCCTCGATTTGACGAGCGTGCAGACGGCCTCCCAGATCGCATTCATCGGGATTGCCGTAGCCCTCCTGGGACGAAACACGGCGCCGGGAATCTTCTTCGCCGCCCTGCTCTTCGGGGCACTCCTGAACGGGACGTCCACGCGCAACCTCGATCCGTCGGTATTCAGGCCCGAGCTGGCCGGCAACCTGACCCGGATCATCCAGGGGCTGATCGTTCTCTTCGTCGGCGCCGACGTGCTGATCCTCTATCTCTGGCAGTTGCGGCGGAAGCTGAGAGTGCGCAGGAGCACGGCGGTGGCTCAGTCATGAGCGTTCGCGTAGAGAGCCTGCAGCGGGGGTCGCACATCTCCGGCGCCAGACAGGCGGGGATCGTCGGCATCGCGCTCGGTGTCATCGCGTTCTGGCTCGTGCTTCCGCCGCTGCACTACCGTGCGATTGCCGTCCCGATCGTCGTCGGGGTGGCGGCGGTCGCAGCCGGGCTCGTCGCCGTCAGCGGCGGCGAGCGCCGCGTCGGCTGGGGCGCGGTGGCTGCGGGCATCCTGGGGATCGTCGGCGGGATCGCCGGAACCCGCGCGACCGTCCCACACCTGACGGCGGTGATCACCTGGTCCACGCTCATGGCCGCCATGCTTCGCTCGGCGACGCCGCTCACCTTCGCCGCCATCGGGGGCATGTTCTCGGAGCGGAGCGGCGTCGTGAACATCGGCCTCGAGGGGATGATGCTGATGGGCGCATTCTTCGGTGCCTACGGAGCGGATGTCACAAACTCGTGGCTGGGCGGCCTCTTGATCGGCATGGCGGCCGGGGCGGCGCTGGCGCTCGTGCACGCGTTTTTCTCAATCCATCTGCGCGCCGACCAGATCGTCGGCGGGACCGCCGTCAACTTCCTCGCGCTCGGAATCACGGGCTATCTGTACATCGACATCTACGGCGACCGCGGCACGCCCAACAACCTGCCCGCGATCCCGGACGTGAGCTTCAACTGGCTCAGCCACATTCCCCCGCACGGTCTCGGCCACTTTCTCGACGACGCGCTGGGCGGACTCAACCTCCTCGTCTGGATCAGCTTCGCCGTCCTGATCGTCTCGTATCTCGTCATGTTCAAGACGCCGCTCGGTCTCCGCATCCGATCCGTGGGCGAGCACCCCCGCGCCGCCGACACGGTCGGAATCTCCGTCTACGGCATTCGCTACGCAGGGGTGACGACCTCGGGAGCGCTGGCCGCGATGGGAGGGGTCTTTCTCTCGATCGGATTCGTTCACTCGTTCACGGAGAACATGACGGCCGGACGCGGATTCATCGCCCTCGCCGCATTGATCTTCGGCAACTGGCGGCCGTTCCCCGCCTTCGGAGCCGCGCTCCTCTTCGGTTTCGCGAGCGCCCTCGCTCCGCAACTCCAGAACGTCGATTCCTGGGCGACGTACGGGACGCTCTTCTCGGCGCTTCCCTACGTGCTCACACTGATCGCCGTCGCAGGCGTGATCGGACGTTCGATCCCGCCCGCAGCGATCGGCCGCCCGTATCAGAAGCAATAATCGGCCTGCACTTTCGGCCCGCATAGAATCGCAGCGGATGGAAGACGGGCCCGCAGCCCGCGCGCCGCTCGGGAAGGAGCCGGAGGGTTACGCGCCCAGCATTGCGCAGCGTTTCGCGTTCTACCAGCGCGCCGGCGGAATTGTCACCCCCGTCTTGACGGCGGTCTTCGCGTTTTTCATGGGCGGGATAGTCGTCCTCGCGACGGGCCACAACCCGTGGCGGGCCTATGAGGCCATCTTCCAAGGCGCGGGCCTCAACTGGTTCTTCCACTTCGGCAGCTATCACATCGACCTTCCCTTCACGAACCATCACCTCTGGTTCTGGTGGGACACCGACACTGCCGGCACTACCGCGTACAACCTGACACAGACGCTTGCCGCGACCACGCCGCTGATACTCACGGGGCTCGCAGTCGCCTTCGCGTTCCGCTGCGGTCTGTTCAACATCGGCGGCCAGGGTCAGTACATCACCGGCGCGATCGTGGGCGTCTGGGTCGGCACGTCGTTTCCGAGCCTCGGGCACTTTCCGCACGTGCTGCTCGCGATCCTGCTGGCTTCGCTTGCCGGTGCGACCTGGGCGGCGTTTGCCGGCATTCTCAAGGCGACCGTCGGAGCCCACGAGGTGATCACGACGATCATGCTCAACTGGATCGCCTACTGGGCCGGAAGCTACGCCTTCGGCCGCGGGGGTCCGCTGCAGAGCGAGACCGAAACGTCGATCCCGGTCTCCTCGGAGATCCACGCGAGCGCCAAGCTCCCGGTGTTCTGGGGCCATGCACAGGAGGGAGTCCACATCGGCCTCTTCGTCGCTATTGCGATGATCGTCGTGTTCTGGCTGATCCTGAACCGGACGACGCTCGGGTACGAAGTTCGCGCCGTCGGCTTCAACCCCGAGGCGGCGCGTTACGGCGGCATCCGCGTCGCGCGAAGCTACATCGTCGCGATGGCAATCTCGGGCCTGTTCGCCGGACTCGCCGGCGTCCTCGAGATCCTCGGTCGCCAGTACCAGCTCGGCGTGGCGGACGTGCAGATATCGAACATCGGCTTCATCGGGATTGCGGTCGCGCTACTCGGACGCAATACGGCTGTCGGCATCGGCTTGGCGGCGCTGCTGTTCGGCGGCCTGACAACCGGCACGTCGACGCGGAGCCTCGACCCGAACATCTTTCCGCCGGAACTTGCCGACAACCTCGCGCTGATGATCCAGGCGCTCGTCCTGCTCTTCGTCGGTGCCGACATCCTGATCCTCTATCTGTGGCAGGCGCGCCGACAGGTCCATCTGCCGAGGCGCAGAAGAGCCGCACTGAAGGAAGCGTGATCCCCGCCCCGGCTTCGTTCCGCGCGCTCCCGGCCGGGCCCCGCTGGGTGGCAATCACAGGCATCGGCCTTGGCACTTTGGCGTTCTGGTTGGCGATTCCACCCGTCGGCACGCGTGCGCCGTGGTGGCCTGTCTTCGTCGGCTTACTCGCGGTCGCCGCCGGAATCTGGTCCGTGACGCGCGGCATCAGACGCGCCGGCTGGGGCGCCGTCGCCGCCGGGATCATCGGAATCGGCCTCGGGTTTCTGGCGACGCGGTCGAGCGCTGGGCACCTCGACCGGGTCGTCGTGTGGTCAGCTCTTACGACGGGAATGCTCGTATGGGCGACGCCGCTCACCTTCGCTGCGATCGGCGGCATTTTCTGCGAGCGCAGCGGCGTTGTGAACATCGGCCTCGAAGGGATGATGCTCGCGGGCGCGTTCTTCGGCGTGCTCGGCGCCGACGAGCTCGGCTCGTGGGTATTCGGTGTATTGGTCGCGCTCGCCGCCGGCGCCGCCCTCGCGCTTCTACACGCCTTCTTCGCCATCCACCTGCGCGCGGACCAGATCATTAGCGGGACCGCGATCAACTTCCTCGCACTCGGCGTTACCGGTTACTTCTTCATCAAGGTCTACGGACAAAATGGAACCCCCGGAGACTTACCGCGAATCCCTGACGTCAACGTGCAGTTCCTCGGAAACGTCTTCGGCCACCTCAACTTGATGATTTGGCTCTCCTTCCTGTTGTTGATCGTGTCGTACGTGGTCATCTTCAAGACGCCGATCGGCCTCCGCATCCGCTCTGTAGGCGAACACCCGCGCGCTGCCGAGACCGTCGGCGTATCGGTTTACGGCGTCCGCTACGCGGCGACTGTCATTTCGGGAATGCTCGCCGCTCTCGGCGGCGCATATCTCTCCGTCGGCTTCGTCGGGTCGTTCAATCAGAACATGACCGCCGGCCGCGGGTTCATCGCGCTGGCGGCGGTCATCTTCGGCAACTGGCGGCCATTCGGGGCGTTCGCGGCCGCCCTCCTCTTCGGCGGCTCGACGGCCTTGTCGTTCCGGCTCGCCGACGTCTGGGGCAACTCCGCCGTCCTCTTTCAGGCATTGCCGTACGTGCTCACGCTCATTGCCGTCGCGGGCGTGATCGGCCGGTCCAGACCTCCAGCATCGAGTGGCCGTCCTTACGTCAAGCAGTAGAGCGCGCGCTTGGTTGGCGCTGCTGCTCGGCTCGGCGGGCCTGCTGACGCTGCCCGCTGCGATCGAGGTCACACGCCGCTCGAAGCGGATCGAGCTGCTCGACGCCTCCTACGCAATCCCGCTTGCGTTCCTGCTCGGCCTCGTCGCCTTCGTCATGGCCCGGCGCGCCCGGCACAACCTGCGGTGGCTCCAGCTGAGGCAGGCGGGAACCGGCGTCGCGAGCACTGCGGTGATCGCGGGCGCGCTCGCCGTCTGTCTCGCGGTGACGGCGGCTCTGTCGGTCGCGTTCTACGAATTGGTCCTGCTCTACCAGCACTCGCGGTAATCGCTCTACAATGGGACGCCGCCGTGTTCGAGATTGGGAACAGCCTTCGAGAGGCGCGCCTGCGCCAGGGTCTCGACTTCCCCGAGATCGAACAGGGGA